>Ga0114997_10001235_pt1 | contig 21392 bp, 20 predicted proteins | sample ArcticOcean_MG_C_2_FD_87045 | JGI IMG/M metagenome (GOLD analysis project Ga0114997, IMG submission 87045) | Marine microbial communities from western Arctic Ocean - ArcticOcean_MG_CB4_136 | ecosystem: Environmental > Aquatic > Marine > Oceanic | place: Arctic Ocean: Canada Basin | collected...
AGCCATTGGGCAGTGATATCTTTGATAAACACCAGAAAGTTCAATAATAGTGGCTTCTCCTGTAACAAACTTATCTTGGGTTGCTGTTAAATGAGATGCTGAAGTCCCCTTGCCTGTTGGCAACAATGTTGCAATACTAGAATACTCACCTCCAAACTCTGATGTTCCATAAAATAATGCTTTTTGGATTTCACCTACTGCATCGCACTGTCTTACACCGGGGTTTATTACTTCAATTGCTGTTTGCATGCCTTTTTGAGAAATTATTGCTGCAGACTTCATAAGTTCAATCTCAGCATTAGATTTAACTACTCTTGACCAATTAACCAATCTATCAGAATCTTTTAATTTTGCATTTGGCAATCCTTGTTTCATTTTTTCATAACAATAGGCTGTAAAATAATGACTATCCATTTCTAAGCCAATTTTAAGCTTGTCCCACTTTCGCTCTTTTATAATTTCAACTAAATTATCATATGGATGGAGTGGCCATGTATGAATATATTTTTCATCATAAACTAAAATATTTTCATTTTTTAAATAAGTTTTTATATATGCACCACCCGAATCTTGTTTTCTCACCCAGCATAATGGTTCTTCAGCATTGACATGTACCACAACAGCTTGGGCATAATAAAATGACCAAGCATCATAACCAGTTAAATAGTTCATATTGGCTGTATCGCTAGAGATCAATAGTTCTATACCCTTCTCTTGCATCAATTTTTGAACTTTTTTTAATCTAGATTCATATTCTTCTTTAGTAAAATTCATATTCTAAAAACTATTTTTTTTTTTTGGAAATTTTTTTTTTTTGACATCGTTTTTAAAATTAATTATAGCACTATTAATATATTTTGTAACATTTGAATATTTTTTAACAAATCTTACATTTATGGAATTCAGTCCAATTAAATCATCAGTAACTAAAACTTGACCATCACAACTCGAAGATGATCCAATGCCTATGGTTGGTATCTTTAGCTCTCTAGTTATTGTATTTGCCAATGAAGTCTCCACACATTCTAGAACAATTGAAAATACACCAGCTTTTTCTAAAAGCTTTGCGTCATTTAAAATTTTTATTCTTTCAACTAATTTTTTTCCTTTAAATCTAAATTTACCTTTTTGTGATTGAGGCAAAATGCCAAGGTGTCCCATAACTTGAATTTTATTTTTGATTAAATATTTGACTATACTTATAATTTTTTTACCACCTTCCAATTTAACTGCGTCACATTTTGTTTCAAAGATAATTTTTTTTGCATTCCTTAACGCTTCTGAATTATTCCTATAAGTATTATGTGGCATATCAACTACCATAAGACTATTATTAACACCCATTCGTACACTTTTTGAGTGCTGAATCATCATGTCTAATGAAACACTTCTAGTTGATTTAAAATTATAAAGAACAAAACCTAAAGAGTCACCAACTAGAATGATGTCGCAATGATTATCAAGAATTGATGCTATATTTTTAGAATACGCAGTCAAACAAATTATTTTTGATTTGTTTTTTTTATTAATTAAATTCTTGAACTTATTCATTTATTCTAATTCAATTGTACTTGGTGGCTTTGAGGTAATATCGTATACTACTCTATTAATGCCTCTAATATTATTAATAATTTTATTTGAAATGGTTCGCATAAATTTTTTATCAAAGCTATAAAAATCAGCTGTCATGCCATCTTCAGATGTTATTGCGCGTAGAAGACAAATATGTTCATAGGTTCTGTTGTCACCCATAACACCAACAGTTTTTACGGGTAGCAATGCAGCATAAGCTTGCCATATCTTATCATAAAGATTTGATTTTTTTAATTCACAAATAAAATAATTATCTGCTTCTTTTAAAATTTTAATTTTTTCTCTTGTTATAGCCCCAGGCATTCTAATTGCTAAGCCTGGCCCAGGAAATGGGTGTCTTGAGATTATATCTTTTGATAGATTAAGCTCTAAACCTAAATTTCTAACCTCATCTTTAAATAGGAATTTAAGTGGCTCAACTAATTTAAGCTTCATTTTCTTTGGAAGTCCTCCAACATTGTGATGTGATTTTATTTTTGAAGTTTGACTACCTGTTACTGATTTGCTTTCAATTAAATCTGGATAAAGAGTTCCTTGCGCAAGAAATTTTACATTTTTTATTTTTTTTGCATATCTTTCGAATATTTTAATAAATAAATTACCGATTATCTTACGTTTTTTTTCTGGATCAGAAACATTTGATAATTTTTTAATAAATTCTTTTTCAGCATTAACATAAATTAATTTAATCTTTAATTTTTTTTTAAAATTGTTTACAACTTGTACCTCCTCATTTTTTCTTAAAAGACCATTATTAACAAATATACAAGTTAAATTTTTTCCAATAGCTTTATTTAATAGTTGTGCAACAACACTGCTATCTACACCTCCTGATAGACCACATATAACTTTATTATTTCCAACTTGTTTTTTTATTTCATCTATTAGCGTAAATTTTTGTTTCCTTGAGGACCAATTTCTTTTAATTTTACATATAAGTAATAAAAAATTTCTTAATAATGTTTTGCCTTTATTCGTATGTGTTACTTCTGGATGAAATTGTACACCGTAAAATTTTTTGCTTTGATTTTCAATTATAGTAAGTTTTGAATTTTTACTTGAAGCAATAACCTTAAAATTTTTTGGCATTTTAGAAACTTGATCAGCATGACTCATCCATACATTATTTTTATTTTTTTTATTAAAAAAATTTTTGGTAAGTGGGCTATTAGAAATTTTTTTGATTTCAACTAAACCAAATTCTCTATGGTTGGATTTTTTTACTTTTCCACCTAATTCTTTTGATAATATTTGATGCCCAAAACAAATACCAAGAATTGGTATATCTAATTTTAAAATATTTTTATCAAAGTTATATTTATTATTTTCATAAACATTTAATGGCCCTCCTGATAAAATAATTCCTTTTATATTTTGTTTTATAATATTTTTTTTGTTAACCTTTTTATGACTAATAATTTCAGAAAAAATACCTAACTCTCTTATTCGTCGAGCTATAAGTTGTGTAAATTGAGATCCAAAATCAATAATTAAGACTTTACTTAAACTATTATTACGAATCATTTTCTGGTTCTAAATTTTTAAGAGATTCTAATATTGACTTTTCTTTTTCACACAAATTTTTGCAAATATTTGTAAATAGTTTTAGAGATTTTTTTACTTCTAAATAATTAGATTTTTTTAGTTCTATCTTCATTAATATAAAAACTGCCTCTTCATTTGTTGGATTCAACAATAAAACTGTTCTAATATTTTTTTCTTCTTTTTCTTTATTTTTTTCTGAATTGTATATTTTTGCTAAGTATAAATATGACTTATATTCTTTTGGATTAAAGACTATGCTTCTTTGAAATAAAAATTTAGCTTTATCAAATTTTTTTTCATCATATTTTTTTTTTCCTTCTTCATAAAAATTTTCTAATGCTAATGATATGCTTTGAAAAAAAACAAAACTAAAAATAATAAATGCTATTTGAATTTTTTTTGACATTAATATTTGCTATCTCTCTTAATTTCATCGACATTATGAACCATACTTTCATAAAATCCAGCTTTAGTTATTTTCACAAAGTTTGGCTTATTTTTTAAATTAATAATTTTTTTTGCACCTAAATACCCCATAGATGATTTTAATCCTCCTATTAATTTATAAATTATGCTTGCTACATCTCCTTTAAATTTCGAAAAACCTTCGACACCTTCTGGAACATATTTAGATGCATCTTTCTGTTTAGATTGAAAATATCTATCAGCAGATCCCTTATTCATTGCTCCTACTGATCCCATTCCTCTAAAACTTTTATAAAGTTTCCCATTTTTTTTAATTAATTTACCTGGAGTTTCCATTGAGCCTGCAAATAAAGACCCTATCATTACAGCGTCTGCTCCTGCAGCTAATGCTTTAGATATATCTCCTGAATACTTTATTCCACCATCAGAAATAATTTTAGTTTTTTTTTTCTTAACACCCTTGCTCACTTGCATAATTGCACTCAATTGTGGAACGCCTATTCCAGCAACTAATCTAGTCGTGCAAATTGACCCTGGTCCGATTCCAACCTTGATAACATCCACTCCAAGCTTAATCAAAAATTTTGCACCCTCTGCAGTTGCTATATTTCCTGCACACAAAGTAGTTTTTTTTGTTTTATTTTTTTTTATAATCTTAATAATTTCAGATACTTTTTTGCTATGTCCATGCGCGGTATCAACTACGATTAAATCAACTTTTTCTTTTAAAATCGCTTCAGCTCTTTTAAATTCATACGGACCCGCGCCTACCGCTGCGCCAACTATTAATTTATTTTTTTTTACTTTCTTAATTTCTTCTATTTGTTTTTTTATACTAAGATTACGATGTATAACTCCTATCCCTCCAGCTTTTGCAATAGCAATAGCCATTTTACTTTCTGTTATTGTGTCCATTGCAGAAGATAAAAGTGGTATTCTTAAAAATAAGTTATTTGATAATTTTGTGCTTGTGTCAACCTCAGAAGGGAGTACCTCCGAATATTTTGGAGCCATTGTTACATCATCAAAGGTGAGTGCTTCTTTTATAGAAACCATAATGATTTATATATGATTCCTTTAGAATTAAAAGTCTCTTATCTTAATATTTTGCAAATAATAAAACTTTCTTTAGATTCTTTTCTGCTTGATTTGGGTTTAAAAACCTTTACTTCTTTAAAAATTGTCTTTGCTTCTGCTACTATTTCGTTAAATGAAGTTCCTAAAAATACTTTTGCAACAAATCTTCCCTCTTTAACTAAAATATTTTTTGAAAATAGCATTGCTTCTTTACATAATTCCCCCGTATAAATTGCATCTATATCCTTGATACCTGTTGTATTTACTGCCATATCAGAAAGAACTACATCTACTTTTGACCTAAAAAATCCTTTAATCTTATCTTGATTTTTTTTTTCTGTAAAATCTCCTTTGATTTGAATACAATTTTTAATCTCCTCCATCTCTTTTAAATCAATAGAAATGAGTCTTCCACTTTTTACTGTTTTAACGGTGTATTGAGACCAACTTCCTGGAGCTGCCCCTAAATCAATTACAGATATACCATTTTTGAAAATCTTAAATTTTTCATTAATTTCAATCAATTTATATGCAGATCTAGCTCTATAACCATCGACCTGAGATTTTCTAACATAAATATCTCTTCGCTGTTTATTAATCCAATTTTTTGAAATTCTGTTTTTTTTCAACTAATCACCAAATCTTAAGCTTTTATGAATTAGTTTGTGTTCAAGAGTTTTAATTTCAATTTTTATATTTTTATCTAATCTCATATCTTTATTATTTTTCCAAATTCCAGCAGCTAGATGCATTATCCCTATTTTATAATTTGGTAGATAGGGCTCTACGAATAAATCTTGTTTTTCATCAAATTTAGGTAAAAGGTTACTTGCTATCCAGTTACAATTTAAAGGTAAAAATTCAGTTTCTAGATTATCAATATATACCGACATGTTTATTGCCAAGCCTTCTGAACCAAAAATATTTCCAGATTTTAAAGTTTGCTCAAGATTTTTTTGCCAAGACTTCCACCCAGGGGAGTTTTTCTCTAAAGAAAAAACTCCAATATTAATATGTGGAGCGAATGCAAGCTTTCTAGCTTTATCTAGACCAATTTTAGATTTAATGGCGTGTTTAAAGTTCTGAGATTTGATTATTGCAATTTTTCCTAAAAGCCATTGAACCTTTGAAATTATTTTATAGCCTGGCCCAAGTGTTTGCGTAATGCCAAGTTTTCCATTTTCACAAGCTTTAAAATAAACTTCAATAGAACTCCAGTCATTCACCCAGGCATCACAATCAATCCATAAATATTTTTCATAGTTTGGAAAGTATTTTGGTAAAAATGCTCTTGAAACCTGACTTTTTAACCACTCTTTACCCATAACTTTAAATAAAGGTACATCTATGTCCCACTCTGCAGATTTAATTTCATCTACTTTATTAGATAAGATGGATTTTTGTTTTTCCGTAAGTCCTGCATCTAAAATACAAATTGCAATATCTTTACTTTTTGCAAATCTTTTTACCGAGTCAATTAATTCATTTAGTAATTCAAAATAGTTTGCGTCAGCTAATGAAACAATTGTATTTTTTTTCATCTACAATATATCTTCTAACTCATCATTGTCATTTTCTTCAATAGTGATATTTTTTTGCTTTAACAATCTTTTATAATGTAAATAACTTATTGGTATTAAACATAGATATATTAATAAACTTAAAGCTAGTATCTTAAATGTATAAACAAGCAATGCTCCAAAAAACAAAACTATTCCGAATAATAGAAATTTTGTCATAGCTCTTGGAATAACTATCTTTTTAAAAGAATATGTTGGAATTGTACTAATTAATAATACTGAAACGATAATAAAAAAAATTGGGACTGTTAAATTGTAATTAATTTTAGAAAAAAATTCTTCAAACCCACTAAAATTTAATATCAAAGGCATCAAAACAATAATCCCCCCAGCTGGAGCAGGCATGCCTTCAAAAAAATCATCTTTCCAAGAAGGGTTTTCATTCGAATTAACATTAAATCTTGCTAATCTTAAAGCAACGCAAACTACATAAATTAAACAAACAAACCAACCCAGCTTGTCAAGGTATTGTAAATTCCAAAAATACATTATAAAAGCAGGAGCTACTCCAAAACTGATTACATCCGCTAGCGAATCTAATTCTTTGCCTATTTTAGATGTTCCCTTGATTAATCTTGCAATTCTTCCATCTAATGCATCCATAAGGCTTGCAAATAATATGGCTATAACCGCAAGTTCAAATTTTTCATCTAAAGCAAATTTGATTGAACTCAAACCAATACAAACTCCTATTAAAGTAATTGCATTAGGTAAAATCATTCTTGCCTTTTTATCTGATACAATTTTAAAATTGCTTTTTGGTTGCTCCATAAATTATTTTTTAGCTAGTAATGTTTCGCCTGCTATTGTTTTTTGCCCAATTTTCACCAACGGTTTATAATTTTCAAAATAAACATCGGCTCTACTTCCAAACCTAATCATTCCAATTCTATCACCTTGTTTTAATTGCTGGTCTTTTGAGGACTCACAAACTATTCTTCTTGCAATTAATCCGGCAATCTGAACAACGATAATTTCTTCACCTTGATTATTTATAATTTTGTAGTAGTTGCGTTCGTTATCTTCACTGGCTTTATCAAGAGAAGCATTTAAAAATTTTCCAGGTTTGTAAAATATTTCTGAAATTTTTCCATCACAAGGTGTTCTATTTACATGACAATCAAAAATATTCATAAAAATACTTATTTTATTAAATTTTTTATCGTTTAGACCCAATTCTTTTGGCCCATCAACCTCATGTACCATTAAAACTTCCCCGTCTGCAGGGCTTGTTAAATAATCATCATTGTTTATTGAAATTCTTTCAGGGTCCCTAAAAAAATAATAAACCCATATGGTTAAAATTAGACCTATCCATCCAAGTAAGCTACTTAAAAAATAAAAAAAAATAGTAACAAAAATAGCAATAGCTAAAAATTTATAACCCTCGGTATGAATTTTTGGAAATAATTTCTCTAACATAAGCTTATATTTGATAGTTTTTTATTAATATGTATATAAAACAGCAAAATACAATTATTAAGATATAATATTCAAATATGACTAAAATAAACGTTAAAAACCCTATTGTTGAACTAGATGGAGATGAAATGACTAGAATAATATGGGAGTTTATTAAAAACAAACTTATTCTACCATATTTGGATTTGGGAATAGAATATTATGATCTTGGCATGAAAAGTCGGGATAATACTAACGATCAAATAACAATTGACTCAGCGACAGCAATTAAAAAATATGGTGTGGGAATTAAGTGTGCAACTATAACTCCTGACGAAGCTAGAGTTGAAGAATTTGACTTAAAAAAAATGTGGAGATCTCCCAACGGAACAATAAGAAACATCATTGGAGGGACTGTTTTTAGAGAACCAATTGTTTGTAAAAATATACCTAAGTTAGTTCCATCTTGGACTGATCCAGTAATTATTGGAAGACATGCTTTTGGAGATCAATATAGAGCAACAGATTTTAAAGTTCCGGGAAAAGGAAAAATGGAAGTTAAATGGACAGCTGAAGACGGAAGCAATGAGATTAAATATGAAGTATTTAATTTTCCAGGACCAGGTATTGCTTTATCAATGTATAATTTGGATAAATCCATAGAAGACTTTGCAAGGTCTTGCTTTGGGTATGGTTTAATTAAAGAATGGCCTGTTTACCTTTCAACAAAGAATACAATTTTAAAACAATATGATGGTCGTTTTAAAGATATTTTCCAAGAAGTTTTTGAAAATGAATTTGAAACTGAATTCAAGAAAAAAAAGCTTACCTATGAACATAGATTAATTGATGACATGGTGGCATGTGCAATGAAATGGAGTGGTAAATATATTTGGGCCTGTAAAAATTATGATGGAGATGTTCAGTCTGATACAATGGCTCAAGGATATGGATCATTAGGACTAATGACAAGTGTTCTATTAACACCTGATGGAAAAACAATGGAAGCTGAAGCAGCTCACGGCACGGTTACAAGGCATTATAGGATGCATCAACAAGGAAAAGAAACTTCAACAAATCCTATTGCATCTATATTTGCTTGGACTAGAGGGTTGGCACATAGAGGTAAGTTAGATAATAATAATGAACTAATTAAATTTTCAAAATCTTTAGAATTAGTTTGTATTGATTGTGTAGAAAATGGATCAATGACTAAAGATTTAGCTATACTAATAGGTCCATCAAGTAAATATCTAACTACCACTCAATTTTTAGATGAGCTAGATAATCAACTTAAAAAAAAACTTAATTAATTAATTTTTTAATATTTTCAAACGATTCTTCAATTTTATCTATTAAATTTCCACCTGCTTGTGCAAAATCAATTCTGCCACCACCACCCTTACCACCAATAATTTCTGATCCAACTTTAACTATTTTAACAGCATCAAATGTTTTTTCCAAGGCTTTGGTAACGCCAACAGCTAAACCCACTTTATCTTCATTAATAGCGTAGACAACTACAATACCTTCTTTTAATTCTTTTTTTCCTTCATCTATTAATTTTCTAAGATCTTTAAATGGAAGGTCTAAGACTTTTTGAAATCTAATTTTAATATTATTGATATTTTCATCTTTAATAGAATTTTTTGATTTATCTTTTAAAATTGACCCAACAGATAGTTTTTTAAATTGTCTATCTAAATCTTTTATTACTGTTGCTTGATCTTTATTATTCAAGTTTGGGTTACCGCCAATTTTGATAATTTTAGTTGTTAAATCTTTAATTTTTTCTTTATTTTTTTGTTCAGATAAATCCAAAAGTTTTTCTTTGTTTTGCAGGTAATCATTAAGCTGTTTATCTCTTAAAGCCTCTATTCTTCTAACTCCTGCTGCAATTGAAGATTGGCTAATTATCTTAAAATTACCTATATCTGCTGTATTTTTTACATGAGTCCCCCCACATAATTCTGTAGAAAAGTAACTATCTTTTTCATTTCCCATAGATAAAACTCTGACCTCTTCACCATACTTTTCACCAAATAATGCCAAAGCTCCATTATCAACTGCTTCTTTAGGAGTCATTATTCTAGTTTTAACATCAGATTTATTATTAATCATTAAGTTTACATGTGCCTCTACTTTATTAATTTCTTCCAATGTAATTGACTTCATGTGACTAAAATCAAACCTTAGTCTATTCGACTCAACTAAAGAGCCTTTTTGAGTAACATGTTTACCTAAAACCCTTCTTAAAGACTCATGAAGTAGATGTGTAGCTGAATGATAAGCCCTGATATTATTCCTTTTATCTATATCTATCTTTAATTCAACATTTTCATTAATTTTAATAGATCCATTTATAACTTTACCATAATGAACAAATAAATCTCCCAACTTTTTTTGTACATCGGTTACTTCAAATTGAAAATTATCATTAGAAATTGTGCCAGTGTCTCCAACTTGGCCTCCTGACTCTCCATAAAATGGAGTTTGATTTGTGATAATTAATCCTTCATCATCTTTATCTAATTTGTTTACTTCTTTATTGTTTTTTAATAATAATTTGATTACACCCTCTGTTTTGTTAGAAGTATAACCTAAAAAATCTGTTGATCCTAAACGATCTTTAATACCAAACCAAATTTCATCCACAGAACTATCTCCAGATCCTTTCCAATTTTTTTTTGCCAAATCTCTACTTCTTTTCATTATTGTTTTAAATTCTTTGTGATCAATTTTTAAGGACTTATTTTTTAAAATATCTTCTGTAAGGTCTAAAGGAAATCCATAAGTATCATATAGTTTGAAAGCAACCTCTCCCGGTAAAACTTTATTAATTTTTAAAATCTCATCATCTAAAATTTTAATTCCTCTATCAAGCAAAACTAAAAACTTTTCCTCTTCCATTCTTAGGGTTTCTTTAATTAAAGATTTCGCTCTTTCTAATTCTGGATAATTATTTGACATTTCATCCAATAAGGTTTGAAAAATATTATAAAAAATAGGTTTCGTTGAGCCTAATAAGTGGGAGTGTCTCATTCCTCTTCTCATAATTCTTCTGAGTACATAGCCTCTTCCTTCGTTCGATGGCAAAACACCTTCGGCTATTAAAAATGAACTTGCACGTAAATGATCCGCTATTACTCTAAAGCTAGATAAATTTTTTGAATCCACTTTTTTATTTACTGCATTTGAAGTTGAGTGAATTAATTTTTTAAAATGATCTGTCTCATAGTTATCGTGAGTTCCTTGTAATAGAGCCGCTACTCTCTCCAACCCCATTCCAGTATCTACAGATGGTTTTGGTAAATCAATTCTTTCATTTTTTGAAAGCTGTTCATATTGCATGAAAACTAGATTCCATATTTCTATAAATCTATCACCATCTTCATTTTTAGTTCCAGGTAAGCCACCTTTTAAATGTTCACCATGATCATAAAAAATTTCTGAACAAGGACCACAGGGACCTATTTCACCCATTGACCAAAAATTATCTGAAGTTGCTATTCTTATTATTTTATCATCACTTAAACCTGCTATTTTCTTCCAAAAATTAAAAGCTACATCATCATCATGAAAAACTGTTACATATAAACGATTTTTATCTATACCAAATTCCTTCGTGATCAAATCCCACGCATAACTAATTGCCTGTTCTTTAAAATAATCTCCAAATGAAAAATTTCCCAACATCTCAAAGAAAGTATGGTGTCTTGGTGTATAACCAACGTTTTCTAAATCATTATGTTTTCCACCTGCTCTAACACATTTTTGCGATGTTGTTGCTCTGACATATTCTCTTTTATCCAAACCTGTAAATACATTTTTAAACTGAACCATTCCAGAGTTTGCAAACATTAACGTTGGGTCGTTATCTGGAACTAAGTTGCTAGATTGTACTATTTTATGATCGTTTTTCTTAAAATATTTTAAGAAGGTATTTCTTATTTCATTTAATGTTTTGTCGGCCATACATTTAAAATACAGCTTTTTTAATTGATGTCTAGATATGTGTATAAGGGAAAAAAGGCGCTTAAATTAAGCGCCTTTTAATAATTAAAGATGACTTTAACTAATTTTTTATTGGTGGTGTTACTTCTTCTTTACTTTCCACCATAGGGTCTTCAATTTGATCTTTTGCTGCTTTTTCTGGATCAAGTGGATTTCCATCAATTTTTTTTGATATTACTCCAGCTTTTTCTCTTATTGCCATTTCTATTTCTGCTGCAACATTAGGATTTTGCTCTAAATAAATTTTAGCATTTTCTCTACCTTGACCAATTTTTTCTCCTTTATATGCATACCAGGCACCAGATTTTTCAACGATTTCAGCTTTTGCACCAAGGTCAACTAATTCACCTACTTTGCTGATACCTTTTCCATACATAAGGTCAAATTCTACAACTTTAAATGGAGGTGCTACTTTATTTTTAACAACCTTAACTCTTGTTGAGTTACCAATAATTTCATCTCCATTTTTAATGGCACCAATTCTTCTTATGTCCATTCTTACAGAGGAATAAAATTTAAGTGCATTTCCACCAGAAGTAGTCTCAGGACTTCCAAACATAACTCCAATTTTCATTCTAATTTGGTTAATAAAAATCATCATAGTGTTTGTGCTTGAGATTGAACCTGTTAATTTTCTTAAAGCCTGACTCATCAATCTCGATTGAAGTCCAACATGATGGTCTCCCATTTCTCCTTCGATCTCCGCTCTAGGAGTTAATGCTGCAACTGAATCAACAACTATTACAGAGATTGATCCTGATTTAATTAATGTATCTGCAATTTCTAATGCTTGCTCACCTGTATCTGGTTGTGAAATTAGTAATTCTTCAGTATTTACACCAAGTTTTTTTGCATAAACTGGATCTAAAGCATGTTCTGCATCTATAAACGCACATATTCCACCTGTTTTTTGAGCTTCAGCCAGTACTTGTAAGGCTAATGTTGTTTTTCCAGATGACTCTGGGCCGTAGATTTCAATAACTCTTCCTTTAGGCAAACCACCTATTCCAAGTGCTACATCTAAGCTTAAAGAGCCTGTTGATACTGATTCAATATCCATTGCTCTTCTTTGGCCAAGCTTCATAACTGAGCCTTTACCAAAATTATCTATAATTTGGCTCATTGCTGCATCTAAAGCTTTATTTTTTTCGTTTCCTTCTACTTGTTGTGCTTTTGTAGTTTTAACTACTTTTAAACTGTTTTTAGTCATTTTTTGCCCTTTTATTTAATAATTAGTGTTCGAATCGTCCCTTGAATGTACACATTTTGTTCTTTTTATCAATAGTTAATATTTTTAACTAAAAAACCTTTAATTTACTTAAGTTTTAAATGGTTGCTATTTAAAAAGCCTATAGCTTTTAAAAGTTTAAATTGAGAAAGCAGGTAGTTTCTTTCTGTATTGGCTAAAGCAATTCTGGAATTTAACAAGATAGAATTAGATTGAATTACGTCTAAAGTAGATCTTCCAAGTCCAGACTCATACTCGACCGTAATTCCTTCATTTGCAATTTCTGCTGCCTCAACTTGAGATTTAACTGAATTCAATAAACTTTTTGAAGATTGAAGGGTAGACCATGCACTAGCAACATTGGTATCATTAGTCTTAAGAGAATTGTCTAATAATAATTTTTTCCTATTTTGCAAATTTCTAAACTTATTTAATGACGCTTTATTTTTTCCACCAGAATAAATTGGCCATATAACTGTTGCTTTTAAAATATTTTTTTCACGCTCATCATATATCGAGCTAAAATCATTAGCTTTAGATTTTTCATACGAAAGTTTAGCAGAAGGTGCTAAATCAGACTTTGCAATATCAACTTCTTTCTCTGATTGTTGATACTCTAGTTTTGCTATGATCAAATCAGGATTATTTTTTTTTGAAATCTTAATTGCATTATTCAGATTATTAGGAAGTATAAAGTTAATATTAGAATTTTTATCTAAAGAGTTTATATCTAAAATTGGCCCAATAACATTTTCATAATTTAACTTGTTGGTTATAATATCATTTTTTGATTGAATAAATTTAGCTTGAGCTTCTGCGAGTGAAGCTTCCGACTGAGCTAAGTCTGCTAAAGTAATTTGCCCTCTTTCTAATCTTGCTCGATTTGTCTCAACTTGCCTTTCTAATAAATTTAAGTTGCTTTTGTTAATTCTTGATTTTTCGATAGATAGTATTAGACCTGAAAAGGCTTCAACTGTTTTTAATAAAATCTCCTGTTCTTTCTTTAGTAGTTTTGTATTTGCAAGATTAATTCCTATTTTGTTTTTTTTTACATCTGCACTTATTCCAAAATCTATTAATGTTTGTTCAATCGTTATTGATTGAGTCAAGGGATTAACATCATTAACTGACACATCAGATCCAATTCTATTAGTTAACTTATCTGTATCTTCTTTGCTCTTGCTGCCAGAAATAGTTATTGAGGGTAGGTATCCACTTTTTGAAATTTTTAAATCTTCTTTTGATACACCAATATTTTCTCTCTCAGCATTTAGCTCTGGGTTATTTTTGTAAGCCTCAGTAAGAGCATCAAATAAAGTTACTGCCAAAACATGTTGATTTAAAAATAAAACTGAGAATAGTATTAAAATTGTTTTTTTCATTATTTTATAAATTTTATTTTTTCAATTTGGTGATTACTATTTAAATTCATTATTATAGATGAGCTTTTTATCGCATCTTTAAACATTTGTTGAGTAATTCTTTGATACGTTTGCATAAAATTTATCACATCTCCACTACTCATAATCTTTAGATTTTTCTTATTTTTTGTTTGAACCCAAAGCTTCCTCTCTTGTTTTAGCCTCCACTCTCTTAATAGATTAAAATTTTTAGCTTTTAGATATAATAGTCCATCTAATTGGTTAAATAATGTCTTATATTTAGTTTTCAATTGATTGTTAACATGAGTTCTCCATTTAGTTCCTTGGTCATAAACTTTTTCAAGCGAGTTAATTGGTTTTTTGAGTTGGCTACTTGATTGAGCTTTTGCTCCAACGCACCAACCCTCAAAAATCACAACATCAGGCTTTGTTTTAATCTTATGCCATAAGCTTTTTGAACATCTGTCATCTATTGCTTTGTTAAATTTTGGGACTAGTAAATTCTTAAAATTTTTATCCTTTATTTTTTTGAAAAAACTCAACATTAAATCTATATCGTGAGTTCCAGGAACTCCTCTTGTCATTAATAAAGGGTGCTTATTTTTAGATAATAACTTTCTATCTTTTCTTGTCTTATAAAAATCATCAATTGAAACTTTAAGGACATTTAACTTGAAGTATTTTTTCAAAATTAAAGTCAAAATTGATGAGATCGTAGTTTTACCTGAGCCCTGCCCTCCAGCTAAGCCAATTATGAGTGTCTTTTTTTTGTTAACTGTTTTTGATATCCAAAAACTGACAGGAATTAAAAAAGATTTAATCATCCTGTCTTTATTCTTAAATTTGTCCTTCTTTGTTTCTTGAGAGGAAATAAACTTAAAACAATCTTTTTTTACCTTACCGAAACAATCTTTAACTTCTTGCATAAAAAACTATTTTTTATCAAGTGGATGGTTATGACCATCATTTATAGCAATATCTTTTAAATCAAATGTATTTATTTCATCTATACAACCAAGGTTAAATCCTGTCATAGCTGGATTAGCCCTTGGGTTGTGATGAGTATAAATCCCACAGTTAGAACAGAAATAGTGCTTTGCAACTTTTGAATGAAATTGATAAAGTTTTAATCTATCTTCACCTTTAACTATTTTAAAATCTTCGTTCTTAACCATAGACATAACTGCATTTTTTCTTTTACAAATTGAACAATTACATTGTATTACTTTTTGTAAATCTCCGTCCAAATTTATTTCTGCTTCTACCTCTCCACAATGACATGTTAATTTTTTCATTTATATTTCTCCTATAAGTTTATATTAATTTTAAACATAGCCTCATTTCTTCTAAGCATAGGCAGTGTAAAAGGTTTATCATATGTTGCTTTAATGGGTGAACTTAAAATTAATATTTCATTTTTTATTAACTCATTTTCTAAAATATCTTTATGTTTAATAAAATTTTTATCAGAAGCTCTTCCTGAGTATTTAATAACCGCGTAGTAACCACCTTTAATGTTTAATATTTTAATATCTGAGTTGGATGGACTTGGTGTATTATCTTTATTAAATTTTGAAGGTAAATAAAATTGCATGGTCATGCTTCCTTTTTTTTCTATCTGAGTTACTGGTGTTGTCATGCTAATTTCTTCTTTACTCTCATTATTGCCAGAAATATAATTAAATAATTTTCTAAAACTACCACCTTGACTGGAAGCTATTGTTTCAATGGCCAAACGATCGGAATACTTTCTAATCTCATAAACTTTATTTTGTTTAACTACTTCATAATTTGCTTCTTCGTAAGCCATAACTTTAAAGGCTATAACTAAACCTAGAACTATGATTGAGAAAATTTTTATCATTTTAATGTTAATTTTAAACTATCTCTGGTTGAAGTTATCCACAAGAGCACAAAATGTATTTTGTATGTTCACGTTTTGATTCACTTTTGATTCGGTTACAGACTCAAAATACAATCTCTTGCGTGTATTGTATAATTAGTCTATAAATAAGAACAAAACAAGAACATGAAACTAACTATTCCTTTTTATCTACATAAAGCAAGTGCTGGCTTTCCTTCTCCTGCAACAGATTATATCGAAGAAGATGTCGATCTTAACGTTCATTTAATTAAAAATGTTCCCGCAACTTTTATCATCAGGGTTCAGGGGAAATCGATGACTGATGTTGGTATTTATGATGGTGATTTGTTGGTTATTGATAGAAGTTTAAAACCTAAAAATTTCTCAACTGTTGTTGCAAATGTTTATGACGAATTAGTTGTTAAAAGTTTTGTTAAATCAAAAGATGGACTATTTTTAACATCAGGCTCAAAAAATATTGAAGATAAAATAATCATTAGTGATGAGTCTGAGGTATTCATTTGGGGGGTTGTGACTTATGTCATTCATTCAACGTACTAAAAAGATAGCACTAGTAGATTGTAATTCATTCTATGTTTCTTGTGAAAGATTATTTAATCCTAAAATTAGAAATAAACCCGTAGTTGTTTTATCTAATAATGATGGCTGCATCATATCAAGATCAACTGAGGCAAAAGCTCTTGGCATCAAGATGGGAGAGCCTTATTTTAAAGCTAAAGATATAATACTTAAAAATAAAGTTTATGTTTTTTCTTCAAACTATTCTTTGTATGGAGATTTATCTAGAAGAGTAATGAGGACTTTAAAAAGATTTAATCCTGAGTTAGAAATATATTCTATTGATGAAGCTTTTTTAGATTTAAGTAACTTTCCTGATGATAAGGTTGAAAATATTGGAAAAGAAATTAGAAGTATTGTCTTACAATGGACAGGAATACCTACAAGTATTGGTATTGCAAAAACAAAAACCTTAAGCAAGATTGCAAATCATATAGCAAAGAAAAAACAATCTGGGGTTACTAACTTAATGGGTATTGAAAATATTGATCCACTATTAGAAAAAATAGATATTAATGATGTATGGGGAGTTGGTAAACAACTTACTAAATTTTATCATCACAATGGAATTTATAACGCTAAGCAGTTAAAGAATATGTCAAACACATGGATTAAAAAAAATTCTAATGTTTTAAGTTCTAGAACAGCATTAGAACTTAGAGGTATTTCCTGTATTCCTTTAGATTTAAAAAGTTCAAAAAGAAAGAGCTGTGTTGTATCAAGATCATTTGGTACCAGAGTTGAAAAATTTCAAGAACTACAAGAAGCAGTTGTAAGTTATTGTTTAAATGCTTCAGAGAAAATTAGATCAGAATCTTTAATTGCAAAATCAATAACAATATCTGTTAGAACAAGTCCTTTTCAAAATAAAGGAGTCTATTACTCTAATGCCAAAACTATAGATTTTCCAATAGCTACCAACAATAGTATTGAAATAGTTAAAACTGCTTTGATTGCATTAAATGAAATTTTTATAAATGGATATAGATATCAAAAGACAGGAATAACATTGACTGGTCTAGTTAGTTCAGATGGTAGCAAAAACTTATTCTCTTCCGAAAAAGATGAAAAGATTAAAAGCTTAATGAAATCTATTGATAGTACAAATTATAGATATGGACGATCGACACTAAGTTTAGCTAGTGCTGGAGTAAATAAGCGGTGGAATATGAGGAAAGATCACTCTTCAAAGATAGATACTGCTAACTTTCACTCACTGCCAATAATAAAAGCTATTTAATTTTATCAATACTATCTATGTTTTCTAAAGAGCTATTAAATTCTGACATATTTTCTCTTCTAGATAATATGAATACCGAAACCATCATGATAATAACTCCAATAACTGGTAATAACGTAATAATTGATATTTTCCCAGCCACTAAAAATAAATAAGCAATTAGAAATAATATAGATCTAATTAATAATGTTGTTTTGAAAACAGCAATAATTGATAGGGAGTGTTTCAATAAATTAAAAAAACTCATTTTAGATGGGCCAAAATACCTTTCTCCTCTTGTCGAGGGAATTGACACTCTATTGGTTATAGTCTTTGCTAATGAACCTGAAAAACTACTCCAGGTTGCTGCTTCATTAATCATTTTATAAACAGCAAATTTAGGTAGGCAGGTATAATTACCATACTTGATAGATTTACCTGTAAAAATAAAAGTTAAATATTTATGAGCTAAATAACAAAATTTGAAAAACAATCCCTCTGAACGCTTTACTCTGTTAGCTGTAACAACTTTATCTGGATTTTCATAACCCTTACAAAGAAGAGAACCAAATTCTGCAGGCCTATCCTCTCCATCACCGTCCATAAGGACAATATAATCAAAATTTTCTTTTTCAATGATATACTTTAATCCTGTGGCATTACATCTGGCATGACCTCTATTTTCTTTCATATTGATAATATGAATTGATTTTAAGTTTTCTAACAGAGGTATATTGCTGGGTCTTTCTTCTGTGGATGCATCATTGATAATTATAGCAGATATATCAGCTTCCCAACCATCAAGTTGCAAATTAATTTTTTCCAAAAGTTTAAAAACAGATTTCCAATCATTATAAATAGGTATTAAAATTTTAGTTTTCATTATTTTTTATTTAATAAATTTTTTGGTACTATAATAACTCCTTTTCCCAATTTATTCAAAATAACGACCTCTGATTTAAATATTTTTTTTTCTGTACCTGGCAATTTACCTTCAAACGATCTTTGCCACTTTGGTCTATCTTTTAAATGATATGATAAATTGCCAGCTCTCCATTCATCTCCTGCTATTCGAAAAATTATTTTATCTCTTTCTCTGTCGTGCCAATCTTGGACTGATTTTGCGATCTCTTTTCCAGGGTAGTCTGTTCTTTTATCCATTTCGGTAATTGAAATATAAGCATAAGCAAAAGGTGAAAAGATAAATAAAATTAGAAAAATTGATATAAAGCTATTTAACTTTTTTAAATTTATTTGTAGCTGAAAAATATAAACAATCAAAACTCCAAAGAATAAATAAAATGGCGTCATCCACATTGTTCTTATTTTTGACCCCGTTAACATTGTGGTTAAGAGCATTAAACCTATCGGTACTAAATTAATAAATATTAAAAATAATAACTTCCTATCCTTAAGTGATATTTTAAGTTTAAATTTATTTACTAAAGAAAAAAACATAATAAAAAAAGGGATCAAAATTCCAATTTGCTTACCTAAAAATATTAAAGGATGAATTATATGGTCTAATAAATTTGATTCTTCCAAGCCTGTTCTAGCTAATCCATAAGTAATTGTTATATAGTCATTATTTGTTAACCAAATTAAATGTGGAACCAACAAAAGAACAAAGACTTCTAGTGATATTAAATATTTAAAATTAAATTTTTTATATTTCTTTATAAAAATTACATAAAAAAATAACAGATCTATTGCTAACAATAGATAAATAAAAAGATATTTTGATAGAAAGCCTATGGCTGCAAATACTCCTAACCATAAACAATCTTTAAAACCTACGTTCTTTTTATCAAATAATTTCCATGAGTAATAAACACTCAATGCCCAAAAAGGTAACTGACAAACATTTACATTGAATTCTGGAGTTGTAAAATTATAAAAATAAATACCTTCAAGTAAAAAAATTGATATTAAAGCTAAAATTTTGTTCTTAAATAATTCATCTGCAAATTTAAAGACAATAAAAAAAGCTACTACTACAAATATCTGACTTAGTAGATAATATACCCAGTCTTGTGGACCAAAAATTTGGTAAAAAAATTCTAGAAAAAAAGCACTCGCAGGAGGGTGTTTATTAAATCCCCAATCTAAATTACTCCCCCAAGCTAAAGCTTCAATCGTATCTAGGGGTAAATTGTTATTTGTTAATGAGGGGACTAGTGTCCAAATAACTAAATGAAGTGTAATAAAAACGTAAAATAATTTATTTATATTTTTTTTTTCAAGGCTCATTTTAGGTTTTTTATACTATCTTATATTTAAATTTATATTAATTAACCTTGCTTGACACTTATTAATTGCTGAATATACTCCGGCATCTCAACTTTAAAAATATGGTAAAAATCTCAAAATCTACTGCAAAAAAAACTAGTAAATTAGTCAAGAAAATAAAAGCACCTATTAAAATTTCAAAAACTTACTATCCAAAAGATACTGAAAAATATATGTGTGAAAAACATCAGCTCTTTTTTAAGTTAAAGCTTCAAGAGTGGAAAAAAGAAATAGTAAAATCAAATAATGAAGCTCTGTATAATGGCTCAATTGATGATAATAGTGTATCAGCAGATATTGTAGATCAAGCAAATTCCTACACTGATAAAACTGTTGAAATGAAAGCTATCAATAGACAAATAAAATTAATCTCTAAAATTGACCAATCTTTATCAAGAATTAAGGATAATATTTTTGGATTTTGTGTGGAAACAGGTGAACCGATTGGTTTAAAACGATTAATGGCAAGACCCGTAGCTGAGCTTTGTATAGCAGCTCAAGAAAAGCACGAAAAAGAAGAAAAAGTATTTGCTGATGATTAAACAAAAAAAAATAAACTCTAAACAAAATTCAATTTCATTTCTTTTTGCTAAAAAATATATTTATTATTATTATGCTATTATTTGGATAATATTATTATTATATTTGATTATTAAATGAACAAAAAATTAATATTAATTATTGTTATTGTTTTGGCAATAGAATTATCAGGAAATGGTATCTTAAGCTCTTTATACAGATTAATGAGTTAAAAAATTAAGATTAAGGTTGAGGGGGCAACGCTTCTTTATTTATAAATTGATATCCTCTTATTACTGCATCTCTTTTAGAGATTTCAATATACCATCTAGATAAATTTTTATAATGTCTTAGACCAATATCATGCCACTCATGTCTGGCAATCCATGGCCATGTTGCAATATCTGCAATTGTATATTTTTTACCTGCTAAAAAATCAGATAAAGCTAATCTTTCATCTAGTTCACCATAAAGTCTTTTGGCAATTTTAAAAAACCTTTCTTCTCCAAATTGGCTTTTACCAGGATTGTAATGATGGAACTGATGGTGCTGTCCAAGCATTGGTCCAATAGTTCCCATCTGTGCCATCAACCATTGATTTATAACATTACGATCTTTAACTTCATAAAATTTATTATATTTTTCTGCTAAATACATAAGGATTGCTCCAGACTCA
>Ga0114997_10001236_pt1 | contig 21392 bp, 20 predicted proteins | sample ArcticOcean_MG_C_2_FD_87045 | JGI IMG/M metagenome (GOLD analysis project Ga0114997, IMG submission 87045) | Marine microbial communities from western Arctic Ocean - ArcticOcean_MG_CB4_136 | ecosystem: Environmental > Aquatic > Marine > Oceanic | place: Arctic Ocean: Canada Basin | collected...
CTTTAAGAGGACAAAATAATGTTCAAGGTGCTGCTGATATGGGTTGTCAACCTCATCAAGGAGCTGGATATTTTGAGGTAGCTGATGAAAAGAACCAAAATTTTTATACTGAAAAATATGGAGCAGTTCATCCAACTAAAGCTGGCTTAAAAATTCCTCAAATGTTTGATGGTGCAATAAATAAAGAAGTTAAAGCTGTATGGATTATTGGAGAAGATATTGTCCAAACAGATCCTAACAGTGCTCATGTAGTTGATGCTATGAATTCTCTGGAGTTATTAGTAGTGCAAGAAATTTTCATGAGTGAAACTGCCAAACTTGCGACCGTTGTATTACCTGGAACAACATTTTTGGAAAAAGACGGAACGTTTACAAATACTGAAAGAAGAATTCAAAGGGTCAACAGAGCGGTTCCTCCATTGCCAGGAACCAAGCCTGATGGAGTTATTGTTACAGATATGATGCAAAAATTAGGTTTTGATCAACCAACATATGATGCTGATCAAGTATTAGCAGAAATTGCAGATGTCGTTCCTTTCTTTAAAGGTGTGACAAGAAAAAGACTTGGTAAAATGGGATTACAATGGCCTGTAAAAGAAGATGGTACTGATACACAAATTTTGCATAAAGAAACTTTTAAACTGGGAAAAGGAAGGCTTAAAAATTTTGACTGGAAAGAATCAAAAGAAATTGAGACTAATAAAAATGAATATCCACTAATTTTAACTACAAGTAGAGTACTTCAGCATTACAATGCCGCAACAATGACAAGACGTACTAATAATATCAATATTGTCTCCGAAGATTTTTTACTAGTTCATCCTATTGATGCTAAAAAAAGAGGTTTAAATACTGGTGATATTGGTAGACTTTACTCTGGAAGAGGAGAGGTGGCTTTAAAAGTTGAAGTTACAGACAAAGTTAAAGAAGGAATAGTATTTACAACATTTCATTTTCCTGAACATATGGTTAACATGGTTACTGGTCATGGAAAAGATGAAGAAACTATGTGTGCAGAATATAAAGTTTCAGCAGTAGAAGTTCAAAAAATTTCTAATCAATTCAAAACAGAGATTGAGGCTAAAGAAAATCAAGCTGAAGTTAATTAATTCTAAAAATGACAATTGGTTGGCATTTTGATAATACTTACTCAAAGTTACCAGATATTTTTTTATCTGAAATTTCACCCATTCCAGTAAAATCGCCTGATCTTATTATTTTAAACGATAGTTTATCAAAAGAACTTGAGTTAAATTTTTCTAAAACAAATAAAGAAAATTTATCACAGTTGTTTTCTGGAAATCTATTACCTGAAAATTCAAAAGCTATAGCACAAGCATATGCAGGTCATCAATTTGGTCATTTTACTATGCTTGGTGATGGACGAGCTACTTTAATAGGAGAACACCTAACAAAAAATAATTATAGATTTGATATTCAATTTAAAGGTTCTGGTAAAACTCCATTTTCAAGAAATGGTGATGGAAGAGCGGCATTAGGACCAATGTTAAGAGAATATATTATCAGTGAAGCAATGCATGCTTTAGGAATTCCTACAACAAGAAGTTTGGCAGTAGTTAAAACTGGAGAAAATGTATTGCGTGAGACACCATTACCGGGTGCAATATTGACAAGAGTTGCCTCTAGCCATTTAAGGGTGGGAACATTTCAGTTTATAGCCGCAAGACAAGAGGAGAAAAATTTAAAAACTTTAGTCGATTATACTATTGATAGACACTACCCAAATATTAAAGAGTCAAAAAACAAATCCTTAGATTTATTAAAAGCATTAATGGAAAAACAAATTAAGCTAGTAATAAATTGGATGCGTGTTGGTTTTATCCATGGTGTGATGAATACAGACAATATGACTATATCTGGAGAAACAATAGATTATGGTCCTTGCGCTTTCATGGACACCTACGACCCACAAACTGTATTTAGTTCAATAGACCAACTTGGAAGATATGCATATTTTAACCAGCCAAGTATTACAAAGTGGAATTTAGCAAGATTTGCTGAATGCTTAATAACCTTAATTGATAAAAATAAAGATAAGGCAATAAAAATAGCTACAGAAACAATTAATAGTTTTGAAAAAATATATGAAATCAAATGGCTTAACATGATGCGTGATAAGCTAGGTTTTTTTGGAGAAGACCCAAAAGATCAAGTTTTAATTTTAGATTTATTAACATGGATGCATCAAAATAAAGCGGACTACACAAATACTTTTTGTTTTTTAATGAATGAAAAAATTGAAAATGATGAAATATACAATAATGATGATTTCCATATCTGGAAAAAAAGATGGCAAGATCGTTTAGAACTAAATAATAATAATCCCAAAAAATATTTAAAATTAATGCGATCAGTTAATCCATCAATTATCCCTAGAAACCATAAAGTTGAAGAAGTTTTAGAGGCCGCGAACAATGACGATCTAAAACCAATGAAAAATTTTTTAAATATCTTGGAAAAACCTTATGAAAATCAAAATAAATTTTTTGAATACCAGTCTCCAGCCCCTATTAACAATGAAAAATATCAAACTTTTTGCGGTACGTAATTGCTAAATTATAAAACGTAAGGTTCAGGCCTTGCGTTGTTCCCGAGTACTCTCTCAACTGCAAAATGACTAATATCAATCGTTTGGTAGGAGCCAGTAGTAATTAATTCTGTTAAAGCCCTTCCAATTCCTGGTGCCTGCATTAATCCTCTTCCTGTAAACCCTGATGCCATATAAACATTTTCATATTTAGGATGTTTACCCACAACAGCATTATTATCCAATTTGTTACAATCATAATACCCTGCCCAACCACCTGTTAATTTTAATTCTTCAAATGCAGGAATTCTTTGTGCAAGAGCAGGCCAAACCAGTTCTTCAAAATCATTCCACGCAGGTTCTAAATCTGTTGCGTCAAACACAGAATTAGGTGATCCCGCCAGGTATTCTTTCCCTTCAGGTCTCCAATAAACTCCTGTTGTCAAATCTCCTATTAAAGGCATCTCTGGAATATGAGTAGGGCATTTAACTCTAAATACAGTATGTTTTTGAGGAACAACAGGAATATCCTCTAATAATTCTTTTGTCCAACAGCCAGCAGCTGAAATAATAGTTTTTGCTTTTATTTCTAAAAGATTTTTTACTTCACCTTTGATAAATTCAGCACCAAGCTCAATAGCTTTGCTCTTAAGTGCACCATGAAACATAAATGGATCAATCCATCCTTCACTTTTGTTATCTGTATAAGTTGCTGTCTCAATTCCTTCGTTATTTATATAAGGAAATATTTTTAATAATTCAGATCCTTTAATATTTTTTGTTCCTGCTTCACAAGCTTTATGATTTTCTAGGGCTTTATATTGCTCTTCAGCATGTTCTGGGCCAAACATTAACAAGTATCCATTTGGAACCATGCTTGCAGTTGGATTAGGATTTTTTTTTGTTTTTAATAACTCTGGTATTTGAAAAATAAATTCTCTAGCAAATTTTCCTAGTAAAATATTTTCTTTTTGAAAAAATTGCCTTCTAAATCCACCAAGTGATAAAGGGAATGATGCAGTTTTATAAGTAGGGTCTCTTTCAATTACTTTAACTTTTCTACCTTCTTTAGATAAAAAATAGGCTGTAGCTGTTCCTATTATTCCTCCACCAACTATTACAACATCATCCATGAATCTAAATTTTAATAAATATATTATATATTAATTTAAAACAAAAATAGCGTAATTTAATGAAAAAGCAAATCCCAACCAAACTATATATGGTAGCATCAACATTACACTAATTTTATTAATTGGATAATAAAGTTTAATTAACCAAATTACAAAAATGATTATTAAAGCGATTATCAACAGTGATGCAAGTACCTGATGAAGCGCAAAAAAAGCTATACTCCAGCTAGCATTAATAAATAAATGTGTGAAATAAATTGTAAAAATTTTTTGAGTTTTTTTAGGGTTTAGCCATATCAGCCAAACTGCAAAACCCATAAATAAATACAAGGTTATCCAAACAGGTGCAAATATCCAATCTGGGGGACTAAAAGAGGGCTTAATAAGATCAGAATACCAAGGTTCTTTATAGTATCTTGAAATATATCCACCCCACCATGACATAAAAAAAGATAAAAAAATAAATAGACCTAAATAAACAAATTTTTTTGATTTTAAGATAGACACTTTTAATTGATATAAACTAAATTTATTTTTATCCACTTACATCTTGTCGCATATTATTATTACATTTTTATAAAAAGCATATTAAGATTAATTAATGAATAAAACTATTTGGATAACAGGAGCGAGCAGTGGTATTGGCAAAGCATTAGCAATAAAATTTGCAAATGAAGGCTGGAAAGTAGCAGTTTCTGCAAGAAGAGAGAATTTATTAAAAGAATTAAGCGATAAACACCCAAATATCGAGTCATTTCCTTTAGATGTCACTGATAGCAATAAATGTAACTCTGTATTTAAAGATGTCATTAAAAAATTTGAAAATATTGAAATTTGTGTTTTTGGAACTGGAATTCATGATCCCAAATCAGAAAAACAATTTAATTTAGAGAAAATAAAAAAAATTATGGAAGTTAATTTTTTTGGTACAATGAATTCTATAAATTCAATTTATGACTATTATAAAGAAAAAAAAAGTGGCCAAATATCTATTATTTCTTCTGTTGCAGGATATAGAGGTTTGCCGGCAGCTGGTGCTTACTGCGCTTCAAAATCTGCTCTTACAAGTTTTACTGAAAGTTTATATTTTGAAATGAAAAAAAAAAATATAAGAGTAACTCTAATAAATCCAGGCTTTATTAAAACACCAATGACTGACCAAAATGATTTCCCCATGCCCATGATAAAATCGCCAGAGTTTGCCGCTGAACAAATCTATATTGGTTTACTTAAGAAGAAAGGTTTTGAAATTCACTTCCCTAAAAGTTTTACATTTTTAATGAAAATATTAAAAATACTTCCAAATAATATTTATTTTAAACTTGTTGGAAAAGGGATGAAAAAAATCAACTACTAATTAATTAAATTTTTATAATATATTAATCTTTAACAAACATAACTGTAAGTTCAGCAACTTTTATACCGAATTTTGTCATTGTTGCTCTATTAATTGCAACTCTTTCATCTTGCATAAATATCCAATCATCAAAAGTAATTTTCATTTCTTTACCTTTAACTGGAACCAATAAAACATATTCAAATTTGAATGCAGGTCCATAAGAATATCCTTTAGCTTTGCCAACTACATCACCAGCTGTGCCTTCATAATAATGTTCGTCAATTTTATCTATTTTCCATTGTCTTGTTTGAACTTCACCATCATTCCAAATAAATTTTTCATCTAAAATTAATTTTTTACCATCCCATTTTCCATTTAGGTTGGCTGTAAACTGTCTTGTAACTTTACCTGATCTATCTTGTAAAATCCCCCATGCTTTTACATTGCCTGATAAATAGTCTTCTATAATCAATCTTGGTTTTTGATCTTTAAAGTCAATCGGTTTCATATTATTTACTGAACAATTAGTTAATAAAATTGAAGTTAGTAGCGCAAATATAATTTTCATAGCCTTTACTTATTACATAATGAGAATTGAATCAAATCTATGTTTTTTGATTTAAACCCAGCCTCACAGTATGAAAGATAAAATTCCCACATTTTTTTAAAAGTTAAATCAAAACCTTGATTTTTAATCAAGTCCCATTTTTTGTTAAATTCTTCTCTCCAAATAATTAATGTATCTGAATAGTCTTTTGAATATGAATTATATTCATTTAATTTTAATCCGTTCAAATCAGCATAGTTATACAAACTTTTTTTTGAGGGTAAAAACCCACCAGGAAAAATATATTTTTGGATAAAATCTTGCTTATTTTTATATCTATCAAACAAACTATCATCAATAGTTATAGCTTGAATTCCTACTCTGCCATCAACAGTAAGGTTATCTTTAATAGTATTAAAATAACTTTCTAAATAATTTTGTCCGACAGCTTCAATCATTTCAATAGAGGCTATAGAGCCATATTTCCCTTTCAAATCCCTATAATCTTTTATTTCAATGTTAACTTTTTCATTTAGGCCTGCCTTGTGAATTCTTTTTTTAGCAAACTCATATTGTTTTTTAGATATTGTTATGCAATCTAATTTAACATTATAGTTTTTTCCTAAATATTCAGCAAAACCACCCCAGCCACAACCTATTTCTAAAACACTACTATTATCCTTGAGTTTTAAGAGGTTAATTAATTTTTGATATTTATTATTTTGAGCATCAGATAAAGTCTGCTTATCATTGTCAAAAATTGCACTAGAATACGTTAAAGTTTCATCTAACCATAAAGAAAAAAAATCATTTCCAAGGTCATAATGTTTTGCGATGTTTTCTCTACTTCTGTTTTTTGTATTTTTAATAATTTTATTTTTAAAAAAATTAATTAAAGGAAAGTCTAAAATTCCTGAAAACTTATAAATAACTTTTATATTTTTTGCTGTAATTTCAATTAAATTTGAGAGATTATTAGTTTCGAGATGATCTTTCATGTAGCTTTCTGCTAAACCAATGCTACCGTACCTAATTAAATTATAAGTAAGATTTGGATGCTTAATTAACACCTTTGCTTTTAATTCATCATTCCTATTTCCAAACTCTAATATAGTTCCATCAAATTTTGTTATCTCAAGAAATCCATAACGAATACTTCTTAAAGCACTAAATACAATTGAGTCCGAGATCTTATACATAATGATTAATTTTCTGCACTTATATTATTTTTGATTTTTAATTTTTTTGTTACAGGCTTAATACCTTTTGCCCATAGTTTAAATGCTTCATAATGTATAGCCAATATGATTTTAAAGGTCATTAATGGATGTTTTAAATAAGATTTGATCAAATTTTTATTATTTAGCTCGCTTCTTATGCCGTCTTGTGATGCATAAAGTATTTTTCCATCTTTATCATGTTGATCAATAATTAATGAAATTTTATTATTAGGTTTTAAAATTCTAAAAAAATATGTGCAATCCATTTCAATAAAAGGTGAAACATGGAATTTTTTTTTACACATGTGCTGAATAGGATTTTCATTTTTTTTAGTCTTGAAAATATAAGTATGCTGTTCTCCAAAAGTATTTTTAACTTCATATAAAATTGATATTAATTCTGAGTCTTTATTATAAATAAAAAAAACACTTAAGGGGTTAAAAACATATCCAAAAAATCTTGGATAACATAAAAGTTTTATTTGAATATTTTTAGTTTTAATATTATTATATTTTAAATTTTTTATAACCCAATCTTTTACTGAAGTACCATCTCTTGGACCATGATCTTCATCATAAAAACTAATAATATTAAATTTATTATATGAAAAAATTTTTAAATCTTTATCTAATAAATTAAATTCGGTAATATCTAAAAGTAATGAAAAAACACTATATCTAAAAAAATGTACTTTAGGTTTAAATCTTTTGTGAATTACAACTCCATTATAAATTGAAGAATTTTTAATCATTAATTTTTTTCACCATTTCAATAGCAGATTTTATTCCATCTTCATGAAAACCGTAACCAAAATAACTTCCACAAAATAAAATATTTTTTTTATTTTGGATTGAATCTAGTTGGTTTTGATGGGCAAGTGCATTTTCATCATAATAAGGGTGGGTAAAATTAACTTTTTTAAATATTTTTCTTTCAGATATTTCTTTAAAAGAATTTATTGTTAAAAAAATATTTTTTTCTATTTTTAAATTTTGTAACTGATTTAGCCAGTAAGTTACTGATGTTTTTCTACTATTTTTTATATCCATTAATGAATTCCAAGAACACCAGGCTTTTTTATTCTTTGGCATTATTTTTTCATCAGAATGAATTATCGCTGTATTTTTCCTATATTTAAAGTTTTTTAATATTCTTTGTTCTTCGTTTGTTGGTTCATCAATTAATTTTAATGCCTCATCTGCATGTGTTGCAATTACCACTTTATCATAACTAAAAAACTCATTTTCTTTTCCATAAAAAATCTTTATTTTATCACTATCTCTAGTGATTTTGTTTATAGAGTAATTTTTAAAATGTTCTCCACTAATTTGGTTAATTATTTTATCAACATAAGTTTTACTTCTATTAGCTACAGTAAACCACTGAGGTCGATTTTTTAGTTTAAACAAACCGTGATTTCTGAAAAAATTTAAAAAAAACTTTAACGGCATTTGAGATGACTCATATGGTGGCATTGACCAAATTGCTGACACCATTGGTATGATATGGTAGTTGATAAAATAATCTGAAATTTTAATTTTTTTTAAATATTCTCCGAGAGTATTTTTACTAAGGTTATTTATATCTAAGTTTTCACACTTTTTGTAAAAATTAATAATTTCAAAAAACATTTTAATAAATCTTGGATTTAATAAATTTCTTCTATTTGAAAAAATGCCATTTATACCTTTTCCACAATATTCTATGTCACTATCTTTTACTGATATTGAAAATGACATATCACTTTTTTCAATTTTAATATTATTATCAGAATAAAATTTAATTAAATTTGGATAAGTTTTTTTATTAAAGACCATAAACCCAATATCAACCGCTATTTCTTTTTTATATTCATATGGAATTCTAATTGTATACGCATGCCCACCAAAGTGATCTTGTTTTTCAAATAAATCTACTTTATTTTTTTTTGATAAATAGTAGGCAGCACTTAATCCAGATACACCTGATCCTACTACGGCAATTTTCATTTAAAAAATATATTAAGCTGCTGTGTCTTTATATTCATCCATTGATGGACAAGTACAAAATAAGTTTTTATCTCCATAAACATTATCTACCCTACTAACTGGAGCCCAATACTTAGTTGTTCTTAAAAATTCTGAAGGATAAGCCGCCTCTTCCCTTTCATATTTATGATCCCATTTATTAGATGCTAATTCAACGTGTGTATGTGGCGCATTCTTAAGTGGATTATCAATCTTATCGTATGTTCCTGATTGAATTTTATCTATTTCTGCTTTAATTTTTTTTAGAACTGAACAAAACTTATTAATTTCAGTTAAGCTTTCACTTTCAGTAGGTTCTATCATCATTGTTCCTGCTACCGGCCAAGACATTGTTGGGGCATGATAACCAAAATCGATTAATCTTTTTGCTATATCTTCTTCTGTTACTCCTGATTCGATTTTAATTTTTCTAATATCAATAATACATTCATGAGCAACATTTCCATTTTTTCCTTTATATAAAATTGGAAAAGAATCTTTAAGTTTGTATGCAATATAATTTGCATTAAGAATTGCTACTTGTGAAGCTTTTCTTAATCCTTTTGACCCCATCATTTTTATATACATCCAGGAAATTGACAAAATACTTGAGCTTCCCCAGGGAGCCGCTGATACGGCGCCGATACCAGTTGTAGGACCACAGTCTTTAATTACTGAATGTGTTGGTAAAAATATTTCTAAATGTTTTTTACATGCTATAGGACCCATTCCAGGTCCTCCACCACCATGAGGAATACAAAAGGTTTTGTGTAAGTTGATATGACAAACATCTGGACCAAAATTTCCGGGCTTTGCAATACCTACTAATGCATTTAAATTAGCTCCATCCATATAAACTTGGCCACCATTTTTATGAATGAGTTCACAAATATCAGTTATTTTTTCTTCAAAAACACCGTGTGTTGAAGGATAAGTAACCATTAATGCAGCTAAATTTTTAGAGTGTTCTTCAGTTTTTTTCTTAAGATCTTCATAATCTACATTTCCATGTTGATCACAATTAACAACCACTATCTTCATTCCAACCATTTGTGCGCTAGCTGGATTAGTTCCATGAGCAGAATTTGGTATTAAGCAAATATTTCTATTTTGCTCACCATTTTTTTCATGAAATTTACGTATTACCATTAAACCAGCAAATTCACCTTGAGCGCCTGCATTAGGTTGAAGTGAGACACCTGAAAATCCTGTTATTGATCTTAACCAATTTTTTAAATCAGTAAATAGTTCTCTATAACCATCCATTTGTTCAACAGGAGTAAATGGATGTGGTTGAGAAAATTCTTTCCATGTAACCGGTGTCATTTCTGAAACTGAATTTAATTTCATTGTGCATGAGCCTAAAGCTATCATTGATCTATTTAATGCAATATCAGAGTCCTCTAATTTTTTTAAATATCTAAGCATCTCAGTCTCAGAATGATAACTATTAAAAACAGGATGATCCAAATAAGTTGATGTTCTTAATAAATCTTTAGGCAAATTAGATAAGCTTTCATTCATTGTTTCTTTAATTGTTTCTGAACAATTAAAAATTTTTAACAATTGGTTTGCTCTATATAAATTTTTTCTTTCATCAAATGAGACTGCTAACATTTCAGAATTTACTTTTCTGATATTTACTCCTTGATCTATTGCATTTTTATAAATCTTATCTGTTTTATCTAATGATTTTACTGTTACAGTATCAAAAAAATTATCCGAATAAAGCTCATAGCCTGATTGCTTTAATTTATCTGCAAAATTTTTTGTTAATTGCGATATACTTTCTGCTATTTTCTTAATTCCTTTTGGACCATGATAAATAGCATAAGCGGCAGAAACTATTGCAAGCAATGCCTGGGCTGTACAAATATTACTTGTGGCCTTATCTCTTCTGATATGTTGTTCTCTTGTTTGAAGAGCTAATCTAAAAGCTTTATTACCATGCCTATCAACAGAAACTCCAATTATTCTTCCAGGCATTGATCTTTTGTATTCATCCTTGGTAGCAAAAAAAGCTGCGTGAGGACCACCATAACCCATTGGAATACCAAAACGTTGAGAGCTCCCAACAGCAATGTCAGCTCCTAGCTCACCAGGTGTTTTAAGTTTTGCGAGGGCTAAAAGATCACAAACTAATACTGCTTTTCCATTCTGTTTGTGTATTTTGCTAATAGCTTCGCTAGGATCTTTAATATCACCTAACGTTCCTGGATACTGTATTATTCCACAAACAATATTTTCATTAATGTCTTTATCTTCATTTCCGACAATTATTTCTAACCCTAATGGTCCGGCTCTTGTTTTAATTACATCAATAGTTTGTGGGTGACAGTTTTTTGAGATGAAGACTTTTTTTGTATCACTTTTACATATTCTATAACTTAGTCCCATAGCTTCAGCTGCTGCCGTTCCCTCATCCAAAAGAGATGCATTAGCAATGTCCATCCCTGTAAAATCAATTATCATCTGTTGAAAATTTAGTAACATCTCAAGTCTACCCTGAGCTACTTCTGGTTGATATGGAGTATAAGAGGTATACCAACCTGGGTTTTCTAAAATATTTCTAAGTATTACATATGGTGTATACGTACCATAGTAGCCCATTCCAATAAAACTTGAGAAAACTTTATTTTTTTTAGAAATATTTTTTAATTTTCTAAGAGCCTTGTACTCAGAATTAGGATCTCCAATACTTAAATCTTCTTTGAGTAAAATTTTCTCTGGCACTGTTTTGGCTATTAGTTCATCTAAATTTTTATAACCCAGCTCTTTAAGCATGAATTTTTGCTCATCTTCTGAAGGACCTATATGTCTTTGAATAAAATCTTTTTGAGAATTTTTTAACATTTAACTAGAACTTTCTTTTGAAAATTTATCATATTCTTCTTTACTCATTAAAGAATCTAGTTCTGATTTATCTTTGATCTTAAGTTTAAAAAACCAGGCTTCCTTTTCTGGATCTAAATTAATTTTTGCTGGCTCGTCGACAATTGATTGATTACATTCAACAATTTCTCCTGATACTGGCGTATAAATATCACTCGCTGCTTTTGTAGATTCAACAACTCCTGCATTACCATTTTTTTTAACAGAAGAACCTTTTTCAGGTAGTTCAACAAAAACAATGTCTCCCAACATTTCTGTTGCATGTTTTGTTATACCTACTGTTGCTATATCACTTTCTAATTTAATCCATTCATGTTCTTTAGAAAATTTTACATCACTCATTTATTAACTCCTTTCACATAGTTTTTTTTATAAAATGGTAAGCTGCTTATAGTGGCAGTGTATTTTTTTCCTCTTACTACAAGAAAAATTTTTGTATTTATTTTGGAAAATAAATTATTAACATATCCCATAGCTACAGGTGATTGTACACTTGGTCCAAATGTTCCACTTGTAATTTCACCAATACTTTTGTTATCTTCACTAAAAATTGCTGTGTTTTCTCTTGCAATTATTCTTCCCTCAGGTTTAATTCCAACACGAATTTTGTCCACACCTTTTTCCAATTGAAATTTAATTTTTTGATGACCAATAAAACCACCTGTAATCATTCGGTTTTTTGATATTGCCCATTTTAAATTAGCTTCCACAGGACTTTTATTAATATCCATGTCATGACCATACAAACAAAGGCCCGCCTCAAGTCTTAAGGTATCTCTAGCCCCTAAACCGATTAACTTTGCTCCTCCTTTTAATAATTTTTCTACAAATATTTTCACTATTCGATCTTTAATAGAAATTTCAAAACCATCTTCACCGGTGTAACCAGATCTGGTTATATAAATGTTTTCACTTAAATAAGTAAAGAAATTACCATTCATAAACTTTAAATCTGATATCCCAGGAATTATTTTTTCTAATATTAGAGATGCTTCTGGCCCCTGTAGTGCGATAAGTGACAGATTATTGCTTAAAGTTATTTCATATTTGTTGTTTAGTTTTTTTTTTAAAAGTTCAAAGTCTGATTTTTTGCAGGCGGCATTAACCACAATACTAAACCCATCTTTAATTTTAGTTATTATTAAATCATCATGAATTCCAGCATCTTCATTCATTAAAAAGCTATATTTCGATTGATTTAATAAGATTTTTTTTAAATCAATTGGAAAAATTTTTTCTAAATCTTCAATTAGTTGATTGTCTCCCTTAATAAATAATTGCCCCATATGTGAAACATCAAAAATTCCTGCTTTTTTCCTAGTCGCTTTATGTTCTGCAATTATTCCATTAGAATATTGAATTGGCATTTCATAATTAGCAAATGGAACAAATTTTGCCCCATACTTTTTATGCAATGAGTAAAGTGCTGTTTTTTTATTTTCCATATTAACTCTCTAATACCCATCTGTATGTTTGCCTGAGAGTTTTGCTCCTTCGGCGAGAATTAAATCTCTTTCCAGAGTTAATATGTTACGGTCCTTTTGCCTGAGAGATTCCTGGGTGGTTGCTCCTTCGGCGCTACAATATTCCGTAGACTCTCCCGAAAATTTTTATATCACATAATAAGTATAATTTAAATAATTAATTTACCTTTAAAATTTATTTATATATACCTAGTTCAAAAATATGAAAAAAAAAATAATTTTTACCATCTTAATTTTTTTCTTATTTCTTGCATTTTTATTTTTTATTAAATATAATGTTGATAATAATACTGATTTATTTTTTAAATATAAGCAAAAAATCCCAAGAGATTTAAGGATAAAAATAAGAAAAAATATAAGAAAAATAAATAAATTTTATATTTATAAAAAAGATAGTTTTAATTTCCAAAAGAAGAAAAAGATAGTTTTAAACAAAAATATTACTGGTGACGAATTAATATTATATAACAATTCCAATTTAAATTTTACTGGGCCAAGAGCCTACTTCACTTCTAACAAAACTAATTTATTTTTGATAACTGGCACTGGTATTCTTATGACTTTACCATTGAATGAATTGTCTGTTGAAAAAAATAATCTTAAATTTAAAACTATCAGTACAAACTTAAATTTATTTTTTTCAGAATATCAAAAAAATAACTCAGTCTACGAAACAACATCAATGGTCAAAAGTATACTAAAAAAAAATGATTTTCTTTTAGTTTCTATTGTTCAAAAATTTTCAGATAGTTGTTACAAACACGTGATATTACAAGGCAAAATAAATTATAAAGATATTTTGTTTAAAGAATTTTATAAAATTAATAAATGCAGACCTTTTTATTCTGATTATGTTGGTGGCTCCTTAGCAGATTATAAAGATGATAAAATATTATACACAGTAGGAGACTGGTCTATATGTGAAAATCCTGCATGGTTTAAAAATAAACCATCAGGGTTTTGCACACAAAATAGTGCTCAGAATATGAAAAGTACACTTGGAAAAATTTTTGAAATAAATATATACAATAAAACTTCAAACATTATATCTATAGGTCACGATAATCCTCAAGGTATTTTATACGATAAATTAAATGATATAATTTTTTCTGCGGAACATGGACCACAAGGTGGAGACGAAATTAATATTAACATTAACCCTTCAATTAAAGATATTAAAAATTTTGGTTATCCTATCTCATCATATGGTGAACATTATGGTTACCCTAGTAAAGATATATTATATAAATATAAGGAGGCACCTTTACATAAGTCACATAAAAAATATAATTTTGAAGAACCTTTAGAATATTATGTTCCATCAATTGGTATTTCAGATATAGAAAAATTTAATAATAAGCTTCTAGTAGCCAGTATGGGAAGTGATTCTGCAGAAGGTGATTTATCTTTTTATATTTATACTTTAGATGAAAAAAATAAAATTATAAATAAAAGAATTCATATAATTAACCAAAGAATTAGAGACATTCATATTTTAAAAAATTTAATTCTTTTATACTTTGAAAGTAATGGAACAATCGCGATTTATGATTTGCGTAACCTTAAAATCTAAAAATTTTTTTTACCAAAAAATGTCTGAAATAAAATTGAAAATATAATAATACCGCCACCTGCAAGAACAGTTATTGGAGGAATCTCATTTATAAAAAACCAAGCCAATAAAGGACCAAACACAGATTCTGTTAACATCAAGACTCCCACTATAGCGGCTGGTGTGGTTTGGGAGCCTAAAGTGATTAATATGAATCCAAATCCAATTTGAAAAAAACCAGCGAGGAATGCTAAAAATAAATCATGAGGAGAGATTAAAATTTTTCCAGCAAAAATAAAACCAATAATAGCAGCAAGAATACCTGCTGTAAATTGCGCAGGAACCATGTCAACTTTTGGATACATTCTAACAACAACTACTAATACTGCAAAAGATATCGGCATAATAAAAGCTATGATATTGCCCATAAATTGTTCACTAGATTGAATCGATAAAGAACTACCAAGAATAATCAGCACTCCTGACATTCCTAAAATAATTGAAATTAATGTTATTAAATCAATTTTTTCTTTTAAAAAAAAATACCCTAACGTTGCTAAAAAAATTGTTTCCGTTGTAATAATAAAATTTGTGTTAGCTACTGTTGTTGTATACATGGCAAATACATATGCTGCAAATCCTAGTGATAATGATAAGCCTCCTAAAAATCCTGGAAGACCAGAATTGTAAAATGATTTAAAGAAGCTTTTTTTATAAGTAATTAATAAGTATAAAGTTACAATAATTGCAAAAAAAAATTGTCTCCAGAAAAGTATTTGCCAAAGATTAGCTCCCTCAAATGATTTTACAATTATTCCCCCAAAGCTTAAGCAAACGGCACCTATGAATACTAGAACTGGTCCAGGTATTTTTTTAATTGTATTCATTTAGGTATTTATTTGTCTTTTCTAAATAGTTCTTAAATAGTTTTTCAGCATCTGCAAGGCTTACTTCTTGAAATTTAATTTTTGTTCCGGGTGTTAATTGTCCAACTTTATCTAAATCTGCTGAAATAACTATTGCTATCTTAGGGTAACCGCCAATTGTTCCATGGTCCGATAACAGTATTATAGGATTCCCATCTGCTGGAATTTGAATAGTTCCCTTGATCAATCCTTCCGATTTAATATTAGTATTTACAATATTTTTTAAATTTGGGCCCTTTAATCTCATTCCCATTCTATCTACAAGTCGAGTTACTAAATAATCTTCATTAAAAAATTTAATTTTTGCTTCATTTGAAAAATAATCAAAATTTGTTCCTTTTATAACTCTTATAATCTTGTCAAAAGAATCTTTATAATTTATTTTTTTATCTTTAATATTTTTTATATGTGATTTTTTAATGAAAATTTTTTCATTAATAGAATATTTTTTTCCATCATTTGGTCCAATTTGAGCTTTTGTATTAATTGAGTAGCTTCCCCATGTTTCTTCTAATTTAAATCCACCACTTACTGATAAGTAACCATATACAGATTTTTTTGTTGAAATAATATCTATTTGCTCCCCATCATTTAAAATATAGTTTTGATAACACTTTCCTTCTTCAATCTTGGAATTATTTCTAATTATATTAAAAAATATATCCCCTGTTATTGCAAAGTTAATTTTTCCATTCTTTAATTTTAATAATGGACCTTGATAAGCAAATTCAATTAGGGCTTCTGTTAGTTGATTATCAACAAGGTTGTTTGCTAACTTGTAGTTTCTTTGATCAATAGCTCCACTAAGAGTAATTCCTATATGATATAAATGATTTCTACCAGCATCTTGTATGGTGGTATTAATGCCTGATCGTAATATTTCAAAATGAGTATCAGTCATTAAATTTTAGATGCTCTTCTTTAGATATTTGATAAAAACTAACTTTATCACCAGGTTTAATTAATGCTGGATCTTGTAGATTTAATTTTTGAAATACTGCTTTAGGTGTATTTCCAATGATGTTCCATCCTCCTGGACTTTCGAAAGTATAGATATTTGTAAATTGTTCTGTAATTCCCACTGATCCTTCAGGGACTTTAATTCTGGGCGTTTCTAATCTATCAAATCTAATTTTTTCGTTTAAGTCGCCAAAAAAAGGCATTCCAGCAATAAAACCTGTCATATAACAAAAGTACTCTTTATCAAAAAAAAAATTTAATATTTCTTCTTTAGATAAATTTAATTTACTAGACAGTCTATCAAAATCTAATCCATACTTATTATCACAACAAACTGGAATTTTAATTTTTTGATTATTTTTTTTTATACTTTTTTTAATATTCAAATTTTCAATTATTTTTTTTAGTTTCGAAAAATTAGTTACTGATAAATCAAAACTAATTATTAATTTATTATATGATGGTGTTAAATTATTTATACCTTGGATCTTTTTTTGATTAACTAAATGTCTTAAGTGATTAAAATAATCAATAACATTTGAATTTACAGTCTCATTTACTTCTAGACCAAAATCACAATAAACAGCTGCGTCACCAAGATTAGATATATTTTTAATCATGCTATGTTATACTAGAGACTTAAGACTATGGAAATTAATATCAATTGTGATTTGGGTGAAAAATCTAAGTTTCATTCTATAAAGAATGATCCAGAATTATTAAATATTATAAATTCTGCAAATATTGCCTGTGGCTACCATGCTGGTGATGTAAAAACAATGGATATGGTTATTAAAATCTCAAAAAGGAATGGGGTTAGCGTTGGTGCTCATCCATCGTTTAATGATCCTGAAAACTTTGGAAGAAAAAGAATAGATTTAAATTCCTCAGAAATAAAAAAATTAATAATTGATCAATATGAAATATTACAAGTAATAGCTCAAAAATATGACGAGAATGTTACACATATAAAACCACATGGTGCACTTAATAACATGGCATGTGAAGACTTAGAACTAGCAACAATTCTTGCAAAAACTATTCATGAAATAAATAAAGATATCATTTATCTTGTCCCAACAGGTTCAAAAATGCAAATTGCAGCAAACAAACTTAATATGAATATTGCTTGTGAGATATTTGCAGATAGAAATTATGAAGACGACGGAAATTTAGTTTCTAGAAAAAAACCCAATGCATTAATTACAGATCCTGAACTAGCAAAAAAACATATATTAAATATGGTTAAGAATCAGGCAATAAATTGTCTCAGTGGTAAGCAGATACCTTGTACAATTGATTCTGTTTGCATACATGGTGATAATAAAAATTCGTTAGCTACTGCTAAATCTATTAAAGATAACTTAGTTAATAATGGACTAACACTTAAACCTTTAAACAAAATGAAAAAATTTAATTAAAATATGAAAAAACTTATTTATACTTTGCTAATAATTATAACTCTTACTAATAATTCTTTTTCAGCAGGAACAACTAGTGACTCTTCTGATGGCTCATCAAGTTATAAAAAAGCATATAATCTAATTAAATCAGCTAAAAAATATGAAAAAAAAGGAAAAACTGATAAAGCACAAAAGAGATATAAAAAAGCACAAAAACTTCTTTTAAAATCTAACGAAGAGAAACCTTTACAGGCTGATACCTTAAACTATTTAGGTTTTACTACTAGAAAACTTGGAGATTATGAAAAAGGAGAAAATTTTTACTTACAAGGGTTAAAAATTAAACCGGATCATAAAGGTATAAATGAATATCTAGGCGAACTTTATTTCGTTACTAATAGAATGGATGAAGCTAAAGAAAGATTAGAGGTTTTAAAAAGCTGTAAATGTAATGAGTATAACCAGCTAAAAGAAATAATTGAAGGAAAAAAAAAATCTAAATATTAATTTTTAATTAATATTTACTGACATTTTATTTGGTAGCCATAATGCAATCTCAGGAAATATCACCACAATAAAAACTGCTAATATCATAAGTAAAAAAAGTGGGAACGCGCTTCTTGCTATAAAACCCATGTCCTTATTTGCCATACCTTGAAGTACAAATAGATTAAATCCTACTGGTGGAGTAATTTGAGCCATCTCCACAACTATTACTAAATAAATCCCAAACCAAATCATATCAAATCCTGCCTGCCTAATCATCGGTTCTATAATAGCCATTGTTAAAACAACTGCAGATATTCCATCTAAAAACATTCCTAGGATTATATAAAATATAGTTAACACAAATAATAATGTATATGGAGATAGGTTCATAGCATCAATCCAAATTGCTAGATTTCTTGGCAGACCTGTAAAGCCCATTGCTAAAGATAAAAAAGTTGAACCTGCTAATATAAAAGCAATCATACAAGAAGTTTTAGTTGCTCCCAAAAGTGATAATTTGAAGGTTTTTCTATTTAGTGTCCCTTGAAAAAAAGATAGAATTAATGCACCAACAACACCTAAAGATGCAGCTTCTGTAGCTGTAGCTACACCTGTATAGATTGAACCAATTACAGCTATAATAAGAAATATCACTGGTAATAATTGTTTTGATCCCTGAATTTTCTCCAAAAAAGAAAATCTTTCATTAGATTTAGGCATTAATTTTTTATTTAAGATTGACCAGAGAATTACATATAACATAAACATCAATGCGATCATTATCCCTGGTAAGATTCCTGCCATAAATAATTTTGCTATTGAATCTTCAATAGTAACACCATAAATGATTAGTATAATTGATGGAGGAATTAATAGTCCTAGAGTCCCCGACCCTGCTAAACTTCCTAATAATAATTTTTCAGGATATTTTCTTTTTCTTAATTCTGGAATAGACATTTTTCCTACAGTAGCTACTGTTGCTGCAGAAGATCCTGATATTGCAGCAAATAATGCACAACCAACAACATTTACATGTACTAATCCACCAGGTAATTTTGATAACCAAGGTGATAAGCCTTTAAATAAATTTTCTGATAGCTTAGTTCTAAATAAAATTTCACCCATCCAAACAAAGAGGGGAAGAGCTGTTAATGTCCAGGAAGAACTTGTGCCCCATATTGTTGTTGCCATCGCATCCCCCACAGGTCTAGTTGTGAATAGCAGCATGCCAATTGCAGAGACAGCAATCATACTTAAAGCAACCCAAATACCTGAGCCCAGCAAGAATAGTAACAAAGAAATAAAAAATATTGTTAAATATATTTCTGTCATAATTAATTTATTTTTTTATTTAAGAGTAAAAAAATGAAATGATGAAATACACAAATAAAAAATATAAAAGAGCCAATTGCTACACTTGCTTGTGGTATCCATATAAGCATTTCATCTGCACCCTCACTTCTTTCTTTAAACTTTATTGAAATAACTACCATTTTAATAAAATAATATGCCATAAAGGCTGAAAAAAAACTTCCTACTGACAAACACCACATTTCTGCAAATCTTCTTTTTTTTTTTTCAAGTTTTTCTAAAAATAAAGTTATTCTGATATGCGCTTTGTCATAGAATGTATAAGCTAATGCAAAAAAAGAGGATGCAGCCATGCTATAACCTGAATATTCTGCAAGTCCTCTTATATAAAAACCAAAAATTCTAGAGCTAACTCCAGTCAAAATAAATACTGCCACCAATATAAGAAATATTGCAGCAATAAATCCCGAAATTTTATAAATAGCTTTTAAGAAATTATTAATGCTATTAATCATAATAAAAAAGGCCATCAATAAATAATGGCCTTTTTTTAATTTATAATATTATTTATAAGCAGCTAAAACAGCTTGTCCTCTAGAACCAGCTCTACCCGCCCATTCTTTAGACATTGTTGCCCCAACATCTTTAAAGTGTTTATTCAAAGCTGAATTTACTTTGCCAACCTTCATGCCTGCATCAGCTAAAGCTTTTTTATCTGCTTTGTTTCCTTTTTTTGATAATGCCCAGCCCTTTTTTTCTGCTTTTGCAGCTTCTGACATTACTAATTTTTGAGTTGCAGAATCTAATTTGTTCCACGCATCTTTATTAACAATTATCATATTTTTTGGATACCACGCAGCTATATCATAGAAATACTTTACTCCATTTTCCCAAATTTTACTGTTCTTACCAGTAGTAGGTGAAGTAATCATGCTTTCAACTGCGCCAGTTGAAAAAGCTTGACTTATTTCAGCAGCTTCAATTTTAGTTGGTATCATTCCAGTAAGCTCAGCTAATCTAATTAAAGAAGAGTTGTATGCTCTAAATTTCAAACCTTTCAAATCAGCTTGAGAATTTATTTCTTTCTTACTGTAAAGTCCTTGAGCTGGCCATGGTACAGCGTACAAGAACACTAAACCTTTAGAATCTAAACCTTTGACTATTTCAGGTTTTGAAGCTTTGTATAATTTCATAGCGTCGCCATATGATGATGCTAGAAAAGGCTGAGAATCTATCTCCAATAATGGGTCTTCTTTACCCAAGGCTGACATAAATCTTTCTCCTATTTGAGCTTGTCCTGTTCGAACGGCTCTAAAGATTTCTCCTCCTTTATATAAAGATCCACCTGGATGAGTAACTATTGTTAATTTTCCACCACTTTTATCTGAAACATTTTTAGCAAACTCTGTTGCATTAGCAGAGTGAAAGTTTGAAGCGCCATAAGCTAGCGCCATATCCCATTTTTCTGCTGAAAATGCTGTATTAGTATTTAATAAAAATGCAAAAAATAATACTAAAATCTTATTAATTGTTTTCATTGTTCCTCCAATTTGTTAATAGTCTATTTCATTACGAACTCTA
>Ga0114997_10001237_pt1 | contig 21391 bp, 19 predicted proteins | sample ArcticOcean_MG_C_2_FD_87045 | JGI IMG/M metagenome (GOLD analysis project Ga0114997, IMG submission 87045) | Marine microbial communities from western Arctic Ocean - ArcticOcean_MG_CB4_136 | ecosystem: Environmental > Aquatic > Marine > Oceanic | place: Arctic Ocean: Canada Basin | collected...
AAAAAAATACGTAATCTTTGGAAAGGAAAATTAGTAATCAAAGGAGTTGAATCTATAAAAGATATTGAAACATCTATTAGATTAGGCTTAGATGGTGTTATTATATCTAACCATGGTGGTCGACAAATTGATGTAGGACAAGCGACGATTGAATCTTTAAAAAAAATATTCCCATTATACAATAATAAAATTAAAATAATGATGGATAGTGGACTTCGAGGTGGAGCTGATGTCTCTAGAGCTTTAGCTTCTGGAGCTGAATTCACCTTTATGGGTAGAAGTTTTATGTATGGCGTATCTGCTCTGGGTAAAAAAGGTGGAGATCATACTATATCTATTTTAAAGACTCAACTTACTCAAATAATGGAGCAATTGAGCTGCAACTCGACTAAAGACTTTAAAAAGTTCTTAATTTAATAATATTATCACATCTTTATCATTGATTTTTCCAGAATTTACATCAATATGATATTATTAAGGTTTAAATATAAAGAGTGATTTTTTCAGTGATTGTAACCTCTAAATTTAAATGATTATTTTTATAATATCTAATTATCAAAAAAATGATTATTGAAAAAATACACGGACTAATAGCAGCCCCTTTTTCTCCAATGGATTATAATGGAGAAATTAATCCAAGTATTATATCTAAATATTCAAATAAGTTGAAAACTGATGGTATAATTGGAGTTTTTATATGTGGAACTACAGGTGAAGGCCTTTCATTAACAATTCAAGAAAGAAAGGTTATTGCCGAAGAATGGGTTAAATATCAAAATTCAAAATTTAAAGTAATTGTCCATGTAGGGTCAACATCTATTAAACAATCTAAAGAATTAGCAAAACATGCACAGAAAATTGGAGCCTATGCTACTAGTGCTATAGGTCCATTATTTCTTAAGCCAAATAACATTAATGATTTAGTTTCTTTTTGTGAAGAAATTGCTTCAGAGTCTCCTGATATTCCTTTTTTTTACTATCACATTCCATCAGTTTCTGGAATTGATCTTTCAATGATTGATTTTATTAAGTTGGCAAAAACTAAAATCCATAATTTTTCAGGTATAAAATATACTCACAATAATTTTATGGAAATGCAACAATGTTTAAAAATTGATAATGGTAAATGGAATATTCTTCATGGTTTAGATGAAATACTAATCGCTGGATTAAGTTTTGGAATAAATGGAGCTGTTGGAAGCACATACAACTATTTGGGAGTTCTTTACAATTCAATAGTTGAAAATTTTAAAATGGGAAATATTGAAACTGCTCGAATTAATCAACAATTATCTGTAAAAGTATTAGAGAAGCTTATAAAATTTAAAGGTCCTATTGTTGCTGGAAAGCAAATTATGAAATTAATTGGTTTAGATTGTGGTCCTTGTCGATTACCTCTTACTAATCTTTCTAAAAATGATATATTGAAATTAAATGAAGAGTTAAAGCTAATAGGTTTTTACAAAATAATTGAATAAACTAAATGCTTAAAATTTATGATTTTGTTATAATTTTCATATATTTTTTAGGTTTATCCTGGGTTGGTTTCTATTATTCAAAGCGCCAAAAAAATATTAACGATTATTTTAAAGGAGGTGGACGAATTTCTTCTTGGGCAGCAGGATTAAGTATTTTTGGAACTGCTCTCAGCCCTATTACTTTCCTTGCTATTCCTGCAAAAACATATGCAACTGATTGGTTATATTTCATGTTTAATATGACTATTTTTTTAATTGCACCAGTTATAATCTTTCTATTTATTCCTCTTTATAGAAAGATTGAGATAAATACAGCATATGAATACCTTGAAAAACGTTTTAATGTTTTTATTAGATTAATCGGTAGTGTATGTTTTATTATTTATCAAATCGGTAGAATGGGCGTGGTTCTTTTTCTACCTTCCATTGCTTTAAATCTAGTTAGTGGAATTGATTTATTTTTTTGTATATCGATAATGGGATTAATTAGTTTAATTTATACATTAATAGGTGGAATTGAAGCTGTTATATGGACAGATGTAATGCAAGTAATAATTTTATTGGGAGGTATGTTGATTTCAATATTTACAATAATTAATTCTATTGATGGTGGATTTTTAAAGATTATAAAAATAGCCAATATAGGAGGTAAATTGAACTCTTTTGATCTAACATGGTCATTGAAACAACCAACGCTTTGGGTAATGTTAATTGGTGGGTTTTTTGCTAATATTACAACCTACGGAACAGATAAAACAATTGTTTAAAGATATTTAGTTACAAGATCCGTAAAAGATGCTAATAAAAGTGTTTGGATAAATGCAATAATATCTATACCTGCAACTATAATTTTCTTTTTTATTGGAACATCCCTTTTTGTTTTTTTTTAAAACATTTCCTGAAAAGTTAAGTGCTGATTTTATTTCAAATGATTCTATTTTTCCTTGGTATATAATCTCTCAACTTCCTGATGGTGTTTTTGGAATTTTAATTGCAGCCATTTGCAGCATCAATGAGTAGTCTTAGTTCAAGTATGAATTCTGCTGCAGCTTCTTATATTAATGATATTCATAATCGATTTAGCTTTGGACGAAAAAAAAGATCATTAAAAACCGCAAAAAAAGCAACTTTTATAATTGGTCTTTTGGGTATTTTATTTGCTTTTTTTTTGGCATCAACTGAGATAAAATCTTTATAGGATGAGTTCAATAAAATTTTAGGATTGATAATAGGTAGCTTAGGAGGTGTTTTCCTACTTGGGATGTTGACTAAAAAAGCAAATAGTCAAGGTGTTTTAATAGGTATTTTATTTAGTTTTGCTATTCAAATCACTATAAACTCTTTTAAAATAGTACATCTTTTACTTTATTCAGCAACTGGAGCTATTTCATGCTTTATTATAGGTTATTTTATGAGTTTATTTTTTAATTCAAAAATAGATTCTAATAAAAATTAGTTAATTTTTTAATTATACAGGCTTAATTTCCCAACCAGGCTCATACTCTCTTGACCATAATTTCATCGCATCTTTATCATTTATTTTTCCAGAATTTTCATCAACATTAAATGATTTATCAATTCTATATGAAATATTAGCATAATGAGTAAGCATTTGACTAATTGCACCTTGATTAATTGGAGAAGTTAATTTTTCTTTGCCTCTTATCTTATTAAAAAAATTAATAGAATGCAAAGTTGACATATCTCCTCCTCCACCTAAAGCATTACCCTGCTCCTTTTCTTTGGAAGAAATTTCTTTCAATAAAGCTCCATTTAAAGTATATAATTTATATCCATTTCTATCAATAAAAACAGACCCTTTAGATCCATAAATAATAGTACCTCTTCCTTTTCCATATTTCTTATAACCATTTCTACTTTGGCCATCCCAAGTAATCATTTTATTTCCTGAAAATTTAAACCTAGCCTCCATTGAGTCATACATTTCCCAACCATCATTCAAATGTTGAAATTTTCCTGCAAAAACATCAACATATTTAGGATATTTAACCTTTAAAGCCCATCTAGCTATATCTAATTCATGAGTAGCGTTGTTTCCCATTTCAGCCGTTCCATAATCCCATCCATACCAGTGCCAATTGTAATTCCAAGTATCGTCTGTATACTCTCTTCTTGGTGCAGGACCTTGAAATAAATCCCAATCTAAACCTTTAGGAGGATTATTCTTTGTTTGATTTGGAACTTGTTTTCTTCCATTATGATAAAAAGCAGTAGCTAAATAGGTGTCACCAATTAATCCATTATGTATGTCATTTATAACCTCAATAGTTTCAATAGATGATCTTTGTTGATTTCCCATTTGAACGACTTTATTATAATGTTTTTGATAATCTATTAATAAATTTCCTTCATTCAAGTTATGACTACATGGTTTTTCTAAATACACATGTTTACCAGAAGCCATTGCCATGCAAGCACCAGGAGCATGCCAATGGTCAGGAGTTGCCATAAAAATAGCATCGACGTTTTTATCTTCAAATATTTTTCTGACATCATTTTCTAATTTAGGCTTATCAGATGAAATCTTAGAAAAAGCAATTGCAGCATTCTCTCTTTGACTTTTCATTACATCGCATAGATAGGACAATTGTATATTGTTTTTTTTATCAGAAACAACTTCTTTGTATGCTGGATATCTTCTCCCAAGTCCTTGTATAGCAACATTTATCCGCTCATTTGATCCAATAATTCTAGAATAACTCTTAGCTGAAATGTTAGTAAAACTACTAGTAGCTATAACTCCTATAACTCCTGCGCCAGCCTTTTTTATAAAACTTCTCCTATTTGAATTCATTATTTATTTATTTAAAATTCTCTAATTTTTATATTTTTAAACCATACCTCATCTCCATGGTCTTGCAGCAAGATATGTCCAGAATCAGCTTGACCAAATCCTTCCCAAACTTTATATTTACTATAATTTACTAACGCATTAAACATTTGAGAATGTCTATTAAATTCAAGCATTTTAATATTATCTAACCAGTGTTCAATATGACTTCCTTTAACAAGCACTCTAGCTCTATGCCAGGTTCCAGGCTTAACATCTCTTTTACCTCTACTTTCTTGTAAATTTTCAGCAGTAATTAAGTCATATAAAGATGCTACAGTTCTATTTCCCATTACTCCTTTTTTTGCATCTGGATGAAATTTATCGTCTAGAATTTGAAATTCTAATCCTATTGATGAACCTTTTCCCTTATTCAATTGAGTATCAACAAAATATTTAATACCACTATTAGCTCCCTTTGTAATCTTAAAATCAATTTCCAAGTCAAAATTGCTATATTTTTTTTTTGTCACTATATCACCACCATTTCTTGATTCATCTCCTCCAGATGACAACACTTTTAAAATTCCATCATCTATAATCCACCCTTTTGGTGGAAAAGATATTAATTTAGCACCTCTCCAGCCGTCAGTTGTTTTTCCATCCCATAAAAACCTCCACCCTTTTAAAATTTGATTTTCAGAAAGAAAATTATCAATGTTATTAATTTGGGTAGCATAATGACTATCCGGCCATTTATTGTTTTCTATATCCTTTTCAAGTATTCTTATTTTTCTCCATTTTACTTTTTTACCTTCACTAAACTTTGATTCTATTGAATGAATTTGTAATGCTATAAATCCAGATTTTGATGAATTATCAATTAAATTTGAACATTGAATTCCATTGACCCATGTTTTTATTTCATTTCCTACAGCTTCTACTCTAACTTTATTCCAAAATCCATTTTTAAAAGATTTTTTACCTTTATCGTTTCTAGTTAATGGATACAAAAATAAATCTCTTCTTGATTGATCGTATATTCCCCCTGTCCAAGACCTAAATTCATCTGTATCTAATTCACATTGATAACCATAAACTTGACCTGCTCTCAACTCTGAATCTTGTTTATTATAAACGGAACTTCTAAATTGTACTCCAGAATTCAATCCTGGAGTAACATATACCTCGAATTCTAAAATAAAATCACTGTAAATTCCCCTAGTTCCAAGATAGGTGCTAGTTGTATTCAATATAGATGTAGCAATGATTTCTCCATCAATAACTTCAAACTTTGCTGACCCTTGCTTTATCTCCCATCCATTCAAGTTTTTTCCATTAAATAGATTTCTCCATTCATCTTGATTAAAATTCATTGAAGATAAAACCAAAATCAATAAAAAAGCAGAGCCATATTTGTTGATTATTTTCTTCATATTAAGGGATTGTTTTTTAAATTTTTAATTACCAAAAGAGTATCAGCAACATTATTCTTTAACTCTAAATAGTTTTTTTCGAAAATAATATTTTTAGAAATAAGATTCGAGCCCATTCCTACACAAACTACACCAGAATTAAACCAAGATTTTAAATTTTCTGGATCTGTCGAAACACCGCCAGTTGGCATTATACTTGTCCATGGCTGAGGCCCTTTAATTGCCTTCACAAAGTCAGGGCCATAAATACCTCCCGGAAATAATTTAACGATTTCACAACCTAACTCTTCAGCTTTTGAAATCTCAGTCAATGAGCCGCAACCAGCAGACCAAAAAATCTTTCTTCTATTACAAATTACTGCAATATCTTCTCGTAATACAGGTGTTACAATAAAATTAGCACCCATTTGAATGTAAAATGAAGCAGAGGGAGCATCAGTAACTGATCCAACACCAAGAATCATTCCTGGTAAATCTTTTAAAGTATATTTTATAAGTTCATTAAAAATTTCAAAAGCAAAATCTCCACGATTTGTAAATTCCAAAAGACGCGCACCACCATCATAACAAGCTTTTAATATTTTTTTAGCTACACTTATCTCTTTATGATAAAAAAGTGGAACCAAACCCGTCTGATTCATTACTGAAGCTACTTCTATTCTTGAAAATTTTGACATATTTTTATTTTATAATTTCATCTTGAAACTCTTCCACTAGAGTCTCCATTCATTAATTTTTCTACTTCAGAAATTGACACTAAATTAGCATCTCCCTTTATTGTGTGCTTTAAACAAGATGATGCAACAGCAAAATCAAGAGCTTTTTGACCATCTTGTTTGTAAGTAATTAATCCATAAATTAATCCAGCCATTAAGGAATCTCCTCCACCTACTCTATCAACTATATCAGTTATTTGATATTCTAAACTTTTAAACATTTTTTTACCATCATACATTACCCCGGCCCAAGTATTATGAGAGGCAGATATAGAACCCCTTAAAGTGGTAATGACTTTTTTTGCTCTTGGAAATTTAATCATCATTTGCTTACAAACTGAAAGGAAATTTTCTGCTTTAATTTTATTTCCATCCTTGGTTATATCTATATTTTGAGGTTTAATACCAAAATGTTTTTCAGCATCCTCCTCATTTCCTAAAATAATATCACAATATGAAGTTAATTTAGTCATAATTTTTTCAGATGAAATCCCATAATTCCACAATTTTGCCCGATAATTTAAATCAGTAGAAATTGTAATTCCTTTTCTACTTGCTACTTCAAGGGCCTCTAAACATGTATCGGCAGAACTCTGAGAAACTGCAGGGGTTATACCAGTCCAATGAAACCAGCTTACTCCCTTAAAAACTTTTTCCCAATCTACCATACCTGGTTTAATCTCTGCGATTGATGAATTTGCTCTATCGTACACTACTTTACTCGCCCTACTAACTGCTCCAGTTTCCAAAAAATAAATACCCAAGCGATCACCTCCAAAAATAATTTCATTTACTCCAACATTTCTTTTACGCATCTCCATTAAAGCGCAATCACCTATATCATTTTTTGGAAGTCTAGTTATAAATTCTACAGGAATTCCAAAATTAGCTAATGATACAGCTACATTAGATTCTCCTCCTCCATAAATAACATCAAAACTGTTTGTTTGGGAAAATCTTAAATTTCCAGGCGGACTCAATCTCAACATTATTTCTCCAAAAGTCACTACTTTATTCATTCTTATATAATTAAAAAATTAAACTCCACTAAAAGCGCTAAAACCTCCGTCTATAGGTAATACTGCTCCCGTAATAAAACTAGCCGCGTCACTACATAAAAAATGAAGAGCTCTGTTTAATTCATTAGGTTCTCCAAATCGTTTCATTGGAGTATTTCTTATAATAGCATTTCCTCTTTCAGAATAGGTTCCGTCTTCATTTAAAAGTAAAGATCTATTTTGATTACCAATAAAAAAACCAGGAGCAATAGCGTTCACCCTGATATTGCCTTTAAATTTTAATGCCATTTCAACAGCCATCCACTTAGTAAAATTTTCAACTGCAGCTTTAGAAGCTGAATAACCTGCAACTCTTGTAATTACTCTATCTACTGTCATTGATGAATAATTTATAATAACTCCAGAACCATTTTTAGACATAATTTCGCCAAAAACTAAACAAGGTATTACAGACCCATTTAAATTAAGTTCATTTACTTTTATAAAATCATCCATGGATAAATCAAAAATATTTTGAGCTACTCCAATTGTTGCACCAGGAATATTTCCGCCGGCTGCATTTAAAAGGATATCAACCCTGCCAAATTGTTTAATCACTTTTTTGCTGGCAATCTTAATCGAACCCCTAGAGAGGACATCACAAGAAAACCCTATAGCTTCTCCTCCGATAGAATTAATATGATCTGTAATTATTTTTATTTTAGCTTCTGATCTACCTAAAATTGCAATTTTTACTCCGGATTTTGAAAAACTCAAAGCAATACTTTTTCCTAAAACTCCAGTTCCGCCAGTTATAACAGCAACTTTCCCGCTTATATTAAATTTTGAATACATTTATTTGTTTTATTTATAAAATACTTTTTTAGAATAAAATTTTTAAATTAAATATCGAAAATATTATTTTTATATTATTACTCTAATATAAATAAGTTTACCATTACTTCTAAAAATTTTTGACTTTAATAGTAAGTAACAAAACTTACCATTTGGTACACTTCAAAATCTTGATTTTTTTCAAAAAAAATTCAAATTTTAAAAATCAAATAATTCAGGAAGAAACAAGCTTATAGAAGGTATAAAGGTTACTAATAAAAGAGAAATAATCATTACTAAAAAAAAAGGAATTAGTGGCTTTACTACCTTAGAAATTGTTGTTTTTGCAACTCCAACACCAACAAAAAGAACAGATCCAACAGGAGGGGTGCAAAGTCCTATACACAGGTTTAAAACCATAATTATTCCAAAATGAGTAGGATTCATTCCAAAGGATGTTACAACAGGTAAAAAAATAGGAGTGAAAATTAAAACAGCTGGAGTAATATCCATAACAATACCAACCACTAACAATATTATATTAATTATAATTAGTATTATGATTTTATTATCACTTATTCCAAGTAAAAAAAAACTAATATCTTGAGGTATGTTTTCAAATGACAAAGCCCAAGACATGCACATTGACGCTCCTATCAGAAGCATAACGATTGAAGTGGTTTCAATTGAATCTAATATTACCTTGGGTAAAATTTTAAAAGAAAGCTCTTTATAAATAAATCCTAAAATAAGAGTATAAAATACAGCAATTGCAGAAGCTTCGGTAGGAGTAAATATTCCGACAATAATACCTCCAATAACAACAACAAGTAAAAATAGACTAGGTAAAGCATTGATAAATTCCTTTAAAACTTTAACCATAGATGACCTTTTACCAACTTTATAATTATTTTTCTTAGACCATATAACTGCAACAATTAACAAAAATAAACCTGTTAGAATTCCAGGAATATATCCCGCAAGAAATAAAGATGTAACTGAAACACCCCCACTAGCTAAAGAATATACAATAAGAACATTACTTGGCGGAATAATAAGACCTGTAGTAGCTGAAGTAATATTTACAGCTGCTCCAAATTCTTTGGAATACCCTTCTTTTTCCATTTCTGGCCCCAAAATACTACCCATGGCTGAAACAGAAGCTAGTGCTGAACCAGCAATAGAGCCCATCAGCATTGCAGAAATAATATTGATTAAGGCTAATCCTCCAGGAAGTGAACCTACTAATGTTTTAGCAAAAGAAATAAGTTTTTTTGCAATTCCTCCACTACTCATTATTTGACCTGAAAGAATAAAGAATGGTATTGCTATTAAAGTAAAGCTATCAATTCCAGTTGCAATTCTTTGAGAAACAGTAGTTAATGATGGAATTAAAGGAACGCTAACTAAAATAGTTAAAAGAGAAGAAATTGCAATTGACCATGCTACGGGAACAGAAAAAGTTAGAAGTATGACAAAACTGATTATAAGGACTAGTGTTGGTAAAAAATCCATAATTTTATGTATTAAGAATTTCTAAAATTTTATAATAAATAATTAAAATTCCACTTAAAGGAATGACTAAGTATACAAGTGCTAATGGAACCTGAAGCGCTGGCGAATATTGTTCTAAAAGATAAGTAACATAAACCAATCTTGATCCTCCAATAATAAAACAAAAAAAAGAAAACAATATAATTATTAAACAAACTATTTTTTTAATTTTTTTTTGATTTTTTAAAGATAATTTTAAAGGAATATAATTAATTGAAATATGCTTATTTTTTCCTGAGATATAAGCCGCGCCTAAAATACCAATCCAAATCATTAAATAACGAGCTAATTCTTCAGTATAAGGACTGGGATCTCCAATAACGAATCTTGTAAAAACCTGCCACAAAACATTAATTACCATCAATGACATAATTAAAATTAAAGTCATCTCTATAAAACGATCTATACTCTTTCTAATTGCCATTTTTATAATGTATTCTGAATTCTTTTTATAAGATCATACATAATTTTATCTTCTTTAAAAGCATCTATAATCTGTTTTGTCTTTTCTGAAAATAATTTTTTGTCAGGAATTATTATCTCTACCCCTGCTGCAATCAATGCTTTTTTAGATTCTTTTTCTGATTCAGCCCAAAGCTTTCTTTGTTCAATAACTGATTCGGAAACAGCCTGAGTAAACCATTTTTTTTGCTGATAAGAAAATGTTTTCCAAGTATGCATGCTAATTAACAAAACATCTGGAAGTATAGTGTGTTCATCAAGTGTGTAATATTTACAGACTTCATAATGTCTGGAAAGATAAAAACTAGGTAAATTATTTTCAGCTCCGTCAACAACGCCTTGTTGTAAGGACGTGTATAGCTCTCCATATGAAATAGGCGTAGGGGAAGCTCCTAAAGCTTTTACCATATCGAATGCTATTTTACTCTCCATAACTCTTATTTTCAACCCATTAAAATCCTCTGGAGTTTTTATTGGTTTTTTTTTACTATAAAAACTTCTAGCACCAGCATCAAAATAAGCTAATCCTTTCAACCAGTATTTTTCTGTTTCAGAAAGTATCTCTCTTCCAATTGGACCATCCAAAATAGAATAAGAATGTTTTCTGTTTTTAAATAAAAAAGGCAATCCTAAAACTTTTGTTATTGGAGAAAAGTTCTCTAAAGCTCCACTTGAAACTTTTGTAATATCTAAACTCCCTATTTGTAAAAGCTCTAAGCATTGTCTTTCGGTTCCTAATTGCTCATTTGGATAAATTTTCATTTTCATTTTACCACCTGAATTCACTCTTAATACTGAATCCATGAAAACAAAAGCCTTATGAACAGAGTGACTAGTACTTAAGCCATGACCTAGTCTTATAGTTTTAACATCATTAACTTCAAGACAACTAATGAATAAACTAAAAATGGATGCTGTTAAATACCTCATTTTAAAATTTAAAATAATTATCAGCATTGTTATAAGATATATCTTGGATCATCTTTCCGAAAAATTTAATATCACTTGGCAGAATTCCCTTATTAATATCCTTTCCTATCATGTTACATATAATTCTTCTAAAATATTCATGTCTTGGAAAAGAAAGAAAACTTCTACTATCAGTTAACATACCAATGAATTTTGAAATTACACCCATATTTGAAAGTGCATTAATTTGTTTTTCCATACCATCTTTTTGATCTAGATACCACCATGCTGTTCCAAATTGCATAGAAACCTTAGAACTTGAAAAATTTCCAATCATTGTTGCAAAGACCTCATTCATAGAAGGATTTAAGTTGTATACAATTGTATTGGATAAAAGTCCCTCAGAATTTAATTTATTAAAAAAATCAGACATTATCTTTGCTTGACTAAAGTCTCCAATAGAATCACACCCAACATCAACTCCTATTTTATTTAACAAGTAAAAATTATTATTTCTAATTGCTCCAAGATGAAATTGCTGAGTCCAACCTTTATTATAATAAAATTTACATAAATCAAAAAGAAGCGAAGACTTAAACATGAAATCTTCTTTTTTTGATGGTATTTTCCCGAAAAGCCTTCTATTAAATATAGCTTCAATTTCTAGTTTCTTGTATTTTTCTGCATATAAATGCTCTAAGCCATGATCAGAAATTCTACAGCCATTATTATGAAAATAGTCTATTCTTTTAGATAAAGATGCTAAAAGAGATTCATAAGAATCTATTTTTAAATCACTTATTAAGGATAATTTATTTAAATAATTAATAAAATTTTCATTTGAAATCTTTAAGGCTTCATCAGGTCTGAATCCAGGTAAAACTTTTAATCTATTTTCAGTATTTGAAATCTTAATATGACTTAATAAGTCATCTATTGGATCATCAGTGGTACACAAAGTTTTAACATTAAATTTCACTAACAAATCAACAGGCTTTATCTTTCTTATCAATTCATTAGTTTGATTAAATATTTCTTCAGAATTAGAAGGCTGTAATAATTTATTAATATTAAAATATCTTTTTAACTCTAAGTGTGTCCAATGAAAAATTGGATTTCTTACAGTCATTGGCACAGCCTCTGCCCATTTATTAAATTTTATTTTTTCTGAAGCATCTCCAGTGATTTCATTTTCATCAATCCCAAGAGCCCTCATTACTCTCCACTTATAATGATCTTCATCTAACCAAGCAGAATTAATACTTGAAAAATTTTTGTTTTCAGAAATTACACTAGGCAAAAGATGATTATGATAATCAATAATAGGCATATTAGCCGCATATTCATGAAATAAAATTTTTGAAAATTTATTTTCCAATAAAAAATCATCATTTATAAAACTATTTGTTGATTCAAATTCCATATTTATATATTTTCAATAACTCCATATTCTAATCCTCTAATTTCAGCAAGCCCCTTAAGTCTTCCTATAGCAGAATATCCTGGATTAACAATCATTTTTTTAATATCATCCAGCATTTGAAGACCATGATCCGGCCTCATTGGTATTCTAAAATCTGTTCTATTATTCAAATATCTTTTTTTCTGTTCTAAAATTATTTTATAAATTATTTCATGCATATCAACATCCCCCTCTAAATGATTAGATTCATAAAAATTACCGTTACTTTCTCTCTTTATATTTCTTAAGTGAACAAAATGGATTCTATCGGCGTATCTGTCAAAAATTTGTCCTAAATTATTTTTTTTTAAAACCCCTAATGATCCAGTACAAAAGGTCATTCCATTATTTATTTCAGGTACATGGTCAAATAAGTATGCGAAATCTTCTTCAACACTAACAACTCTAGGTAATCCTAAAATTGAAAATGGAGGATCATCAGGGTGTATACACATTAAAATCCCTAATTCTTTAGCATAAGGAATAATAGATTTTAAAAAATAAACCAAATTTTCTTTCAATTGATTAGCATCTATGTTTTTATAAGTTTTTAATTTTTCTCTAAATGATTTAATTGAATATCCTTCTTCACTACCAGGTAATCCTTTAAGTATATTGTCATTAAGATTTTTTTTTTGATCGTCACTTAAAGATGTAAAATATAAATCAGCTTCTTTAATCTCAATTTCAGTATAATCATTTTCCGCCCCTTCCCTATTTAATATAAAAACATCAAAAGCTCTAAGAGCTTTGTAATTAAATTCAAGAGCTAATGAGCCATCCTTATTTTTCATGTTTAGCTTAGTCCTTGTCCAGTCTAAAATAGGCATAAAATTATAGCAAATTATATTTACTCCAGATAACGAAAGATTAAACATGCTTTTTTTATATTTATCAATAAGCTCTAAAAAATCACCTGTTTGAGTCTTTATATTTTCATGAATAGGTAATGACTCAACAACATCCCAATTAAGCCCATTTTTTTCGATAATTTTTTTTCTTATTTTAATTTCAGAAACCCCCCATATTTGACCATTTGGAATTTGATGAAGAGCACTTACAATACCAGTTGCCCCTGATTGCCTTATATCACTTAAAGATACAGGGTCATTTGGACCATACCACCTCCAAGTTTGTTTCATTTTTGGATTCATCTTAAAATTAATGATGTTAAATTTATAATTGAACTTCTTGTTTTTTAAAAAAATTTATTGATTTACAAGTTAAAATTAATAATTACTAATTAATAGACAATTGAATTAATCATTAGACTTTTTGTGACTCTTAATACTTAATGTAACTTTAATCATTTTCTTCATTAAAATTTTCATATAAAAAATATAATCATGTCTAAATCATATAAAAATTTATATATTCTTTATTTAATTCTATTTGTGGTAGTTTTTTCAACTACTGGTTGCCAAAAATATCCTAATCCTCTTTTACAAGATTGGATTGGAGGCGATGTAGGGACTCCAAAACTTGATTTATTAAATGAAAAATATATTGAAGAGGCAATGCTTGCCGGGATTGATTCTCATCTTAAAGAAATTGATTTAATTACATCAAATACTGAATCGCCAAATTTTAAAAATACTATTTATCCGTATGAAGCATCAGGATCAATTTTGAATAAAGTTTATACATATTACGGAATTTTGAGAAGCAATATGTCAACTCCTGAATTCAGAGAAATTGAAAGCCGATTATCACCTGTTATATCGGAATATTCGACAAAAATATCACAAAATGAAATGCTGTTTCAAAGAATAAAAACAGTTTATGAAAAATCTAAAAAAGATCCACTAGACTCATTAAAGCAAAGAGTTGTTGAATTAATATACAAAGAATTTGAGATGAATGGAGCTAATTTAAATTTAGATCAAAAAAAAAAATATGCAGAAATTAATTCAAAACTTTCATCCTTGTATACTGATTTTTCTAATAATTTATTACATGATGAAGAAAATTACACAACTTATTTAAATCAACATCAACTTGACGGACTATCAAATGACTTCATAAAGGCAGCTGAAGCAAAAGCAATTTCTAAAAATAAAAATGGAACTTACGGAATTAGTAATACCAGATCTTTTATGGATCCTTTTTTAACATTTTCTTCAAATAGAGAAATTCGCGAAAAAGTTTGGAGAAACTATTACTCAAGAGGAGACAACAATGATAATTATGATAATAAAAAAGTCATTTCTAAAATATTAAAATTAAGAAGAGAACGAGTTCGATTAATGGGATATGAAGACTATGGGTCATGGAGATTACAAGATAGAATGGCTAAAAATCCTGAGAATGCACTTAACCTTTTAAAAGGTGTTTGGCCAGCTGCAATTAAAAGAGTTTTCGAAGAAGTTAAGGAAATGCAGGAAATTGCAAATCTAGATAATATAGTTATTAAGCCATGGGACTATCGTTATTATGCTGAAAAAGTTAGACAAGAAAAATATAATTTAGATTCTGAAGAAGTAAAACAATATTTACAACTTGACAAACTTCGTGATGCTATGTTTTATGTTGCAGAAAGAGTATTTAAATACAAATTTACTCCAACAAAAGTTGGTGAAATTTCAGTTTTTCATGAGGATGTAAAAGTTTGGAAGGTTTCTAACTTAGAATCAGGAGAATATATTGGTCTATGGTATTTAGATCCCTATGCGCGAGAAGGTAAGAGATCTGGAGCTTGGGCTACTACTTATAGAAGTTTTACTTCTTTCCAAGGAAAGACTGTTGTACTTGCCTCTAACAATTCTAACTTTATAAAACCTGCTTCTGGAAATTTATCTTTAGTTTCTTGGGATGATGCAACTACTTTATTTCATGAGTTCGGACATGCGTTAAATTATTTTTCTTCAAAATCTATATATCCAAGTCTTAACGGAGGTGTTAGAGATTATATAGAATTTCAATCTCAATTACTTGAACGATGGCTTTCAACTAAAGAGGTTATAAACAATTTTTTAGTTCATTATAAGACAGGTAAACCAATTCCAGAGATATTGGTTGAAAAAATAAAAAAAGCCTCAAAATTTAATCAAGGTTTTTCTACTACTGAATATCTCGCATCTGCCTTAATAGATCTAAAAATTCACCTAGAAGATCCAGAGAAAATTAATATGAAAAATTTTGAGACTGAAACCTTAAAATCTTTAAATATGCCTGAAGAGATCGTCATGAGGCACAGAACTCCTCAATTTGCGCATATATTTTCTGGCGAAGGCTATGCTACTTCCTATTATGGCTATATGTGGGCTGAAGTTCTTACGGCAGATGCTTCCGAAGCTTTTCTTGAAGCAGAAGGTGGTTTTTATAATGATGAATTATCAAAAAAATTAGTTGATTATCTATTTACTCCTCAAAATGCAATTGAACCTGAAAAAGCTTATTTTCTTTTTAGAGGGAAAAAGGCGAATATTCAAGCTCTAATGCGTTCAAGAGGATTTGTTGAATGATGACATTATTGTGACCATGAGGTGGGCTTTCTATCCCATCTATGTTTTCTGAGTTCATTATATAACTCTAACGAAAGTCCATTCCCATCGCTAGTTAATGTGTTAGATATTACATTTTTCTCCTTTCTCATTCCAGGAATAATTGTACCTATTTTTTTATTCATTAATATAAATCTAAGTGCAACTTCAGCCATAGTCATTTTCTTTGGAATTAAAGGTCTAATCTTATCTACTTTATCTACGCTTGAAATAAGGTTTTCTGGCACGAAATAGCTTGCCCTCCAATCATCTTTTGGAAATTCTGTGTCCTTGGTTATATTTCCAGTTAAAGTACCTTCGTCAAAAGGAACACGAGCAATAATACCTATATTTAATTTTTCACAAATAGAAAATAATTTATCTTCAGGTGCTTGGTCGAAAATATTATATATGACCTGAACAATATCAATTATTCCAGTTTCTAATGCTTTAATTCCATTTTCTGGTTCCCACCTGTTCATGCTAATCCCAATAGCTTTAATTTTTCCTGAATTTTTTAAATCTTCAATTGTTTTTTTCCACTCATCAATATTAGACCAACTATCATCCCAAGTATGAAATTGTAACAAATCAATTTTCTCTAATCCTAAATTTTTTAGAGTTTTATCCGTGTATTCCAATATATGAGATTTAGGATAAGAATCATGATATGAATAATATTTAGTTGCTGGCCATTTAAAGTTTTTTGGTGGCAACTTACTGGCAGTGTATATTTTTTTATTTGGATGTCTTTTAACTAATTCCCCTAGTAATTTCTCACTATGACCTTCTCCGTAACCCCAAGCAGTGTCAAAAAAATTAACCCCTCTTTCTATGGCTAGATCTAATGATTTAGCTGATTGATTATCATCTGATTCGGTCCAACCTCCCATACCCCACATTCCATAACCTATTTCACTTACTTGCCAATTGATTCTTCCGAATTTTCTATATTTCATGTTTTAAAAAATTAAAATAGTTTATAAATTTAATTAATTATTTTTCCTCCAGGATAATAACCAATCTATAACAATAGAATCCTTATATATATTATCCCAACCCCAATGCCCAATATTCTTTTCAGTTCTAAAACTAATTTTAGCCCCATAGCCACTTAAAGTATCCGCCATTTTTTTAGCCATTAAATAAGATGCAGTTTGATCAATATCCCCATGACTCATCCAAATAGGAATATTTTTAACTTTTTTTGCTAAGGGGAGATAGCTATATGGTCCGTGATGAGGAGATAAAGGCATAATAGCAGCAAATGTATTAGAGAGTTCGGAAGCAATTATAAATGCACCTCTTCCTCCCATGCTTAAACCAGTAAGATATATTCTTTCAGGATCAATATTCAAATTTTCCTTAATATTTTCTATCATATCCTCTAGCTTTTTTGAATCCCAATCAATTTCAAGTTTAATCGGTGCAGCATAAACATATGGATCAGATTTAGGTCTATAAAAAATATTTCTTGTCGTGTCTCTTTTAACAAAGCTTTGAGTTTTAGAAACTACACTTCCATGAAGATATATAACTAAGGGATATTTTTTATCCTTTGAATAATTTTCAGGAATATCAACTATATATGAATATCCACACATCCATCTTAAGTTGTCATCAACACATTCTTCAAAATGATGAATTGGCTGAAGATATTCATCTCCCCAATATGGTTCTTTGCTCCAAGGATCTAAACCAGGATTCATCCACCATGATTCAATCACAAATTCAAATTTTTCAAAACCTTGAGGAGTAAACTCATCTTGATAATATAAATTTAAATTAGAAGCACCTCTATCATATTGAAGTGAAGTTAAAGCATTAATCTTTAAAGCTTTACCTCCATTTATAGATGGCCACTTTCCCGTTCCTTTATTACTTAATGTTTTAGATGCAATAATTTGACATGGAGGACATGACTTTTCTTTTAAAGCTGGTGTCTGAGAAGAACAAGTAATAAAATTAAATAGAATTAAAAAAATAAAAACAGCTGAAGTTGTTTTATAAATAGCTTTCATAAATTTTAATTCAAATATACTGCTTCAATAAATCCTGAACGAATTTTATCATTATCAGAACGAGCTCTAGTTAAAAATAATCCATATAAGTTATTTTCATAATCAATCTAAAATCTTGTACAATGATAACCGTCCCATCCATAAAGTCTTTTAGAAAAATCAATTCCGTCTGATACTGGATCAACTACAAAGAAAGAAAAACCATAATAAACTTTTTTCCCAGGAAGTTGACCGTTTATTATTCCTTTTTCAGAATACACATCAGTCATTATTTTAATACTCTTTTCTGAAATAATTCTTTTACCATTATAAATACCTTTATTTAACAGCATTTTGCAAAATTTCATATAATCACTGGCTGTAGAAACTAATCCTTCTCCTCCAAAATGAGCGCGATTATCTATTGAATATGATAGTTTGTTTAGCTCATAAGTAAATCCTTTAAGACTATTATGGTTAATATATAAAGGTTGAAATCTTAATTTTTCTTCGTCTGTAAGATGAAATTTCGTGTTATTCATTTTCAAGGGATCTAAAATTGTTTTGAAGAGATATTCGAAAAAACTTTTTTTAGTAACCACCTCTATAATTCTTCCTAAAATAGCCTGATTAATTCCATATAAATAATCTGATCCAGGCTCGAATTCTAAAGTCACTTTAGCTACATCACTAATAAACTCTTCAAGGTTATTATACTTAATAGTATTCGTAAAACCATAACCATAACCAGGGTTACTGTAATACCCAAAGCCCGATCGATGACTCATCAAGTGAATTATCTTAAGCTCATTTTTACATGGATATATAGAGTTATTTCCCTTACAATTAATGTTTTTAAAAGAGGGTATATACTTATATACTGGATCTTATAAATCTATAATGCCTTTTTCTATTAAGCTCATCATCGCTACAATAGTAATTGGTTTAGACATAGACCAAATTGGAAAAATTGTTTCTTCGTTAATATCTAAATCTCCATTTTTATTTGAATTTACTGTCTGATCAAAAATAACTTCTCCATTTTGAAAAATAATACCCCTATTGCTTCCTGTTAGTTCTTGTTCTATTATGCTTTTTTGATAGTTTAAAATATTTTCTTTTTTAATTTGAGCAAAACAACAAAAACTAAAAAAGTATATTATGATTTTCATGTTCTTCATAGATTAAATTTAAAGAACATAAATGTAATCAGAATTAGATAATGAAATTTATAATTATTAATACATTGCTATAATAAAGAATAATAAAGAAAATGATTAAGAACAAAAGTGTGGTAATTATAGGCTCTGGCATAAATGGATTGGTATGTGCTAATTACTTAAGAAAAGTTGGATTTAATGTAACTATTCTTGAGTCTTCTCATAAAATTGGTGGAGCTTGTACCTCTGAAAAAATTCTAATAAAGAAAAAAGAAATTAATTATTCTACAGGAGCAACAGTACTAGGTATGATGCCTGATTTTATTTTTAAAGAGACTGGCCTATCAAATAAAATAACTTCTTTTAGTCCAAGTCATCCTAAACTTGTCTATTTTCCAGGTGACAAAAAAAGCACTAAAATATATAAAGACTCCAATAAACTTAGTAAAGAATTACGTTTAAAATGGGATGAAAAAGGTGATATGATTGCTTTTAGAGAAGACAAAAACAGAATAGTTGATTTCATTAGAAAAGGCTATAAAAATGGAGAAACCCCTTGTCTAGAAAAAGCTAAAGCTTTTCTTGGAGATAAATTAACTGAGCTATGGATTAGTGGAAATGCAAAAGAATTGTTAGATCATTATTTTACTTCTGAAAAAACTAAAATTTATATGGGAATGACTGTTATTGAAAGTGGACCTACTTCTATAAAGTCTCCATTTAGTGCATTTACTATACCACTAATGGATTCCGGTTCCATTTTTAATGGATATTGGGGATATGTTAAAGGAGGTATTGGAGAAATAACTAAAAAACTAGGAGAGATTAATGATGTTTTAAATATAAAAACTCAATTAAATATATCTATTGAATCAATAGACTCTTATAAATGCATAATTAAATATAATCTAAAATCTAAAAGTTTTAAATTGGACTATGACTATCTAATCTTTGCAACAGACCCAATAACTCCCTCAAAATTATTAGGAAATACTTCATTAATAGAAAATTTAAATTCAAAAAAATATATTGGATCGAGCGGAAAAATTACTGTATTCTTTGAACAACCAGTTATCTGGAAAGAGAATTCTACTTGTAAAGATTTTGATTCAGCATTTAGATTTATTTTTTCTATAGATACTCTTGAGCAATTTGAAGATTCAAGTCAAAAAATTTTAAATTCAAACATTGAATATGAACCTGGATATATACAGGTTTATTGTGAAGGTGGAGCACAAAGAAAACTTTCAAACATTGAACCTTTTGATAAACTTATTTTTTTTACAAAAAATTTTTCATTTAAAAGTTCAAGTGATCAATTAACTGTAATTGAAAATAAAATAAAAAACATGGTCTTTAAACATATAGTAAACCCTAAAGATTGTGTTTACAGTGTTTTTTTATCTCCTTTAGACTTAAAAGAGAAATTTCGTTTTCCCATGGGAAACATTGATCATTTAATACTAGAAAATGATCAAACATTTAACTCCAGATCTTTTTCTACTGATAAGAAAAATAACTTTTATAGATACTGGGATTATGAAAACATATTCTACTGTGGCGCAGGCGCATATCCTTGTGGAAGTGTAGCAGGAACCCCTGGATATATCTTGTCAAAACAACTATATAGCTTAGTGTTAAAAGAAAATTAAGTTAAAGTATTCAAGTTTATTTTAATGAATTACCCCCTTTTTCTCCAGTTCTTATTCTAATTGCATCTTCGACAGGAATTATAAAAACCTTACCGTCACCGACTAATCCAGTTGAACAAGACTTAAGTATTGCTTCTATTGTAATGTCTACAAACTCATCATTTACAACAATAGAGATATATCTTCTTTGAATATCAGAGGTGCTATAAGAAACACCTCTGTATACGTGACCCTCTTTCTCATTTCCAACACCAGTAACATCCCAAAAACTAAAAAAATTCACTTTGACAGAATGAAGAGCATTCTTTAAATCATTAAAATTTGATTTTCTTATAATTGCTTCAATTTTTTTCATATTTTTTTCTCTTTATTTAAAGACAATAAGGTTTAAACGTGATAATAGTTTATAAACTAAGTTGTTTTTTTTATACAATTTAATAGATTTAATTATAAGTTA
>Ga0114997_10001247_pt1 | contig 21300 bp, 21 predicted proteins | sample ArcticOcean_MG_C_2_FD_87045 | JGI IMG/M metagenome (GOLD analysis project Ga0114997, IMG submission 87045) | Marine microbial communities from western Arctic Ocean - ArcticOcean_MG_CB4_136 | ecosystem: Environmental > Aquatic > Marine > Oceanic | place: Arctic Ocean: Canada Basin | collected...
TCTTCCTATAGAGCCGTGGTAGACCACCACGTTGATAGGCTGGATGTGGAAGCGCAGTAATGCGTGTAGCTGACCAGTACTAATAGCTCAATTGGCTTGATTTATGCACTGAAAAAATTTTTACATATTTATGATATAAATTTCACTTAATTAATTATTTTGATATAGGATTGACCTAGCATTTTAAAAGTTATAAATGAAAAAACTCAACAGACCATTGTTAATTGCAGAAATAGGAATTAATCATAATGGAAGTGTACAGTTAGCAAAAAAAATTATTGATATTGCAAAAAAATATAATTTTGATTGTGTCAAATTCCAAAAAAGAGACAACTCAATTTGCATTCCTGAGCATCAAAAAAATATAGTCAGAGAAACTCCGTGGGGTCTTATTACATACATTGATTACAAGAATAAAATCGAGTTCTCTATAAATGATTATAAAAAAATTCATGCATATTGTAAAAAAGTAAAAATTAAGTGGTTAGCCTCTTGTTGGGATTTAAATAGCCAAAAATTAATGAGAAGGTTTAGGTTTCCTTATAATAAGGTTGCATCTGCAATGATTACCAATCTTAAATTATTAGAATTAATTGCAAGTGAAAAGAAAAAAACTTTTATTTCAACTGGAATGTGCTCTATGAAAGATATTGAAAAAGCTGTTAGTATTTTTAAAAAGAAAAAATGCCCGTTTGTCTTACTTCATTGTGTTTCAACATATCCATGTCCAGATAAAGATCTTAATTTGAATATTATTACAACTCTTAAGAAAAAATTTAAATGTGAAGTTGGGTATAGTGGACATGAAAGCACTGTTTCCCCATCTATATTTGCCTGGTTGCTTGGTGCCACAGTAATAGAAAGACACATTACACTAGATAGATCTATGTGGGGAACAGATCAATCAGCATCATTAAGCGAAGAAGGAATGGAAAATTTGTCAAATATTTTGTCTAAAGGCTCATCTATGGGCACAGGAATTAAAAAGTTCACAGCAGCAGAAAAAAAAATATCGAAAAAATTTCGTTATTGGAATTAAAATTAAGACAGCACATTAAAATATAGATCTATTTATGAGTATTAAAAAAAATTTCATTAATAGGATAATAAAGTGAAACCAAAAATTATTGCAATTATTCCAGCCAGAGGTGGATCAACTAGGATTAAAAATAAAAATGTAAAAATTTTTAATAAAAAACCCTTGATTGCATGGACCATAGAAGCGGCATTGAGTTCAAAGCTAATCGATGATGTATATGTCACATCAGAAAATGATAATATTTTAAGAATTAGTAAAAAATATTTTGCAAAGACAATTAAAAGACCAAAAGAATTATCAAATAATATAATTCACATAGATGAAGCAATAAGACATGCTTATTTACAAGTTAATAAGAAATATGATTATGTCATGACATTACAGCCCACATCACCTTTAAAAATAACCAAAGATATTGATGAAGCAATAAAAACGATAATAAAAAAAAAAGCAGATAGCTTGATATCGGTTTTTAAAACGCATCAATTTCTTTGGAAAAAAAAAAAAAATTATTTCATTCCAATAAATTATGATTTAAATAACAGACCAAGGAGCCAAGACACTGAATTTTTTCAAGAAAATGGTGCAATTAATATTACCAAACCTAAAATATTAATTAAAAACCGTAATAGACTAGGAGGAAAAATAACAACTTATTGTATGAATTTTTGGAGATCTGTAGATATTGATCATATAGAAGATTTTCGTATGGGTGAAGTATTAGGTAGAAAATTACAAATGAACAAGCTTGCCAGTCTAAAAAATAAAGTAAAAATTAAATATCAGCCATAGAAAATAAAACCTAATTCAAATAATAAAAGTATACATCTTTATAAGTAAAAGACAAAATTAGAAAGTTTTTATGGTTAAAAGAAAAATAGTAATAAAATCGAGATTATATATATTTGTTTAAATCCTTTAACAGGCTGTCCAGTTTATTTTTATCTGGAGGTAGTATAATTTTATTTAACTTCGTAGTTCTTATTCTCCAATCATGTGTATTTATCTTAATTGCTCTATTAAGAATATTTGACATTATTTTAAAATTTGGGCTTCGAAAAAAATATAAATTATTATCTATTGTTTTTTGTGGCCAAGAAATATCAAAACCATACAGCATATTTTTTTTGTCTATCACTCTTGGCGGAAAAAAAACTGTTTTTCTACCAAGAGCAAGATTTTCAAGTCCCAAGCTTGAACAAATAGACACTGCTACCTCATAATCACCAAGAATATCATATTTTTTTATAGTTTTATTTCTTGGAATCTTAATAAATTTTATTTTATTTTGCACCACACCTCTAAAGTATAATTCTTCATTTATAGATGATGTTCTTTTTAAAATTACAAACTCAATATTCTGAGATAAGCAATATTTACATAATAATAATATCAGTTTTTTTTCATAGGTATAATATTGCTTCATATACTCACTTTTATCGTTCATATCAAGTTTTGAAGAAGAAATATAAATAAGTGGTTTTTTTTTATTTAAAAAATAATTATTTGCAAAATAAGTCTTTAAGGATCCCAAAATAATATACTTCGTTTTTATATATTTTTCATATTCATTAGTAATGTTATTTCCCCATGTATAAAAATAATCACAAGATAATTTTTTATTATTATTTACAATCCCAAAAAAATCATTTTTTTTTCTTCTGAAACCATTTTGAAATGATATGAATTTAACATCTGGACAGAATTTTTTAAGTTTATAAAAATTAGGATCATTATCTAATGAGGTGAACACAAGTTTTGGATTTAATAGATTAATATAATTAACCAAATATGAAATTCTAAGCCCATCACAAATTAAGGCTTTGAAAGAATTAATTGAAAAAAAAATAGTAAATAAACAGAATAAATTTATATTATCATTTTTTATTATATAATTTTTATTTATAGTCTTAATTATGCTATTTTGAATAGAACGAAAATCTTCAAAAAATTCTCTATAGATAACAACTCTGTGTTTGTTGGGTATTTTGAAGCAAAACATATAAGTGTAGATTTTATATAAACATTTATATACAAAAAGGTTTAATTTTAAAATTTAAATCATGTCATTTAAACTGTTTAAGAAGTATCAATCAGATAGTATCACTAACATTAAAAAATTAAGTAAGTTTCAAAAAAAATTAGACCAAATAGGATTAATTATTAGTCAAAAAATAGTTGATGGAGGAAAAATTTTAACATGTGGCAACGGAGGGGCTAGTTGTGATGCCCAACATTTAGTTGCCGAGTTATTGATTCGGTTGATGCCTAAAAATAACCGAAAAAGTATCCCTGCAATTTTTTTAGGGATGGATACTGCTACAATCACAGCTTGTGGAAATGATTTTGGGTTTGATGAGATTTTTGCAAGAACGTTAGAGGGTATTGGTAAAGAAATTGATATTTTGATATGTTATTCAACATCAGGGAAATCAAAAAATATAATAAAAGTTTTAAAAAAAGCAAAAAAACAAAAAATCTTAAGTATAAGCTTTTTAGGTAATGGAGGTGGAATTGCAAAAGATTTATCAGATAAATATCTGGTTATTCCTTCTAAGAACGTAATGCGAATACAGGAGTCTCACTTGTTTTTAACTCATTATTTAGCAGAACAAATAGAAAAAAATTTATACTCTAAAAATTCTAATCTTTAGATGATCTCTAAGTTAAGCTTATTACTTCTATATAAGAAAAAATTAATATTTATTTCAATATTATTAGTTTTCCTCACCCTGATAGATTTTGTAAGTATAGGCTCAATACCCTTCATGATTGGCCTTATGGTTGATGAAAATTTTGTTGGAACTGAAATTTTAATAAATTTATTTGACCTTGATCAATTCAATATTTTTCAAAAAAAAGAATATTTAATATTTTTTATTTTATTCATTTTATTAGCATTCTTATTAAAATTTTTTCTAATAATTTTATTTCATTATTCAAATGAAAAACTTCAATTTGAAATAAAAGAAAATATTCTATCAAAATTATTCAAGTTATATTTTTTACAAAATTTTATATCATTTAGTAAAAGAGGTTCGGCAAAAATTATAAGAAATTTATCAATAGAAGCGTCTAATTCAGCTATATATTTTTCAAATATTATTTTACTTATCAAAGAGCTGGTTATTATCTTTTTATTTTTGAGTTACCTTTTTTATATTAATATAAAAATGTCACTGATTTCATTTTTAATCATAGGTCTAGTAGTATTTTTTCTTTATTTTTTTTTTAGTAGAAGAGTGAAATTATTTGGTAAAAGCTTTGTTTCTGCTAAAGAAAAATTAATTAACAATATTAAAGATAACTATAATTCTTTTAAAGAAATCAAAATATATGATTTAGAAAAAGTTATTTTACTAGACTTTAAAAAAATTACTAAAAAAATAAATAAAATTGCATTTAAAATCAATTTATATAAAAATTTGCCAAAAGCATATTTGGAGCTTTTCATAATTTTCGTAATTTTACTTATATTTTATCAATTCTCTGATACTAAAGAAAATTTTATATCTTACATTCCAACTTTATCATTTTTAGCAATTGTTGTTGCAAGACTAATTCCAAGTTTTAGTGTAATTTCTTCAGTATTTATTAATCTAAAATTTTACGAACAATCACTAAATCACATAATTTTTGAATTAAATGATCTTAATGAAAATAAAGAGAGTTTTTCGGAAACAATTAATAATAAAGAAACTAATAATTTTTTATTAGACAAGATAGACTATAAAATAAAATTTGAAAATGTAAATTTTAGCTATTCAAAAGACAGAAATTTATTTAAAAATTTTAACCATACAATTGTCAAAAGTGATAAGCTTTTAATATCTGGTTTATCAGGTAGTGGAAAAACCACTTTCATAAATTTGTTAATTGGTTTTATAAAAAACTATGAAGGAAAAATCACAGTTAATAACAACGATATTCAAAAAAATATTAAATTTTGGAGAGAAAACATAAGTTATTGTCCACAGCAAAATATATTAATTGATGATAGTTTGATTAAAAATATTACTTTTGAAGATCATAATGAAAATATAAACCATACCCTTTTAAATGAAATATATAAAATTTTGGATATAGATAATTTGATATTTGACCTCCCTCAAGGAGACCAAACTATACTAGGTGAATTTGGACACCAACTGTCTGGTGGTCAAAAACAAAGAATAGGCCTTGCACGTGCTTTATATAAGAATAGAAATATTTTAATTTTAGATGAAGCAACAAATGCTCTAGATGAAGAAAATGAGAGAAAAATAATTAATAACATATTAAAATTTTATGAAAAAAAAACTGTTATAGCTATAACGCATAATATATACCTATATGAATTTTTTGATAAAACTCTAGATTTGGATAAATAATACTATGAAAACTGTCTTATTTAAAAGTGTTTTAGGTTATATTAGTGATAAATCATTCATAACTTTATAAGGAAAAAAAATTAAGTAAAGAACATGCGTAGTTTATGAACAATAAAATTACTATATTCCTTTGCAAATACATTGCTAATACTAAAAAATAAAGAGAAATTAATATCACACTGATAAAATACTAATGATAAAAAAAACTTTAATAGTTGGGGGTGAGGGATATATAGGGCAGGTTGTTTGTGAAGAATTGTTAAATTCTAATCATAAAGTCATTTCATATGATAATTTAATCTATGGTCAAAAAACCAATAAAGAAATTAAAAATAATAAACACTATAGATTTATAAATGGAGATATAAGAAGCCTTATTAAAATTAGGAAACTTTTAAAGGAAGTTGATTCAGTAATAATACTTGCTGGTCTTGTAGGGGACCCTATAACAAAAAAATATCCTGGATTATCAACAGAGATTAATCAAAAAGGTGTAAAAAATCTAATTGATGAATGTGTAAGTGCTAACATTGAAAAAGTAATTTTTGTATCAACTTGTTCTAATTATGGTTTAATTGAAAATGATAAATTAGCCAATGAGGAATATAAACTTAATCCTCTTTCTAGCTACTCAAGAGACAAAGTTAATATTGAAAATTATATTTTATCTCTAAAAAAAGATATGAATACTTGTTTTACAATTTTAAGATTTGCAACAGCATTTGGTTTGTCTTCACGTATGAGATACGATCTCACAGTAAACGAATTCACTAGAGAAATATTTAATTCTTCAAAACTAGAAGTTTATGACCCAGACACATGGAGACCATATTGTCATGTTAAAGACTTCGCAAATATCCTTATGATTATTTTGAATGCAGAAAAGAAAAAAATATTTTTTGAGGTATTTAATGCGGGTAGTGATGAAAATAATCATACAAAAAGAATGATTGTTGAAAAAATCTTTAAATTCAAAAAATCAAACCAAGTTTATTTTGTAAATAATAAAGGTAGTGACCCTAGAAATTACAAAGTTAATTTTAAAAAATTAAATTCAGTACTGGGATATAAATGTAAATATTTTGTTGAAGATGGTATCAAGGAAATTTTACTTCATTTAGAGAGTTTTAAAAATGATAAAACTAAAAGTAATGAAATATTAGGAAATTACCAAATTAATATACAGGTATGAAGCAAAGTTTTATTCCATTACATGCACCAGTAATAACTGGCAATGAATACAAGTATGTAAATGATTGTTTAAAAACTGCCTGGGTATCAAGTGCTGGAAAATATGTTAATTTGTTTGAAGATAAAATTAAAGAATACACTAAGGCAAAATATGTAATTGCATGTATAAATGGTACTTCAGCTTTACATGTATCATTATTGCTTGCTGGGGTTAAGAATAGCGAGGTTATTGTGCCAACAATATCTTTTATAGCACCAATTAATGCAATCAATTATTGTAATGCAAAACCAATCTTTATGGATGTAGATAGTGATTATTCTTTAGATGAAAAAAAAACAATTGAATTTATTAAAAAAAATACATTTTTCAAAAACAATAAGACAATTAACAAAAAAACAAAAAAGCACATCAGTGCTTTAATTGTTGTTCATGTTTATGGGAGGTCAGTAAATTTTGAGGAACTATATTCACTATGTAAAAAAAGAAAAATTAAAATAATAGAAGATGCAGCTGAAGGATTAGGAAATTTTTTTTTAAAAGGGAAGTTTAAAGGAAATCATGTTGGCACTGTAGGTGAATTTGGATGTTTATCTTTCAATGGAAATAAAATTGTTACATCAGGTGGTGGAGGAATGATTTTAACAAACAATCCTGTTTATGCTAAAAAAGCAAAATATCTTACAACTCAATCAAAAAATGACTCAATATTTTTTGTACACAATGAGATTGGATATAATTACAGGTTGACCAATGTACAAGCTGCAATAGGACTTGCTCAATTAGAAAAAATTAAAGAATATATTAGGATAAAAAAAAAAATTTATTTAAATTATTTAAATTTTTTGTTGCCAAATAAATTTGTAAAATTTAAAAAAATCCCAACTATTGCTACAAGTAATTATTGGTTAAACATTATTGAATTTACAAAATTTAGAAGTCGCACTGATCTGAAAAAGTTTATAAGAAAAATGACCTTAAATAGTATAGAAGTAAGGCCAGTATGGCATTTAAATCATTTGCAAAAACAATTTAAAAAATGTGAGACATATAAAATTCACAATGCAAAAAAGTTAATTAATAATACAATTTGTTTGCCAAGCAGTGTAAATCTCTCAAAAAGAGATATAAAAAGAATTTGTTTAATAATTAATGAATAATATCTTAATAATAGGTGCTGGTGGTCATGCAATTTCATCAATTGATGTTATAAAAAATACTAATAAATATAAAATCTTAGGAATTGTTGAAAAAGACTCTAAAATTAAATCAATTTTAAATTATAAAATTTTAGGTGATGATTATAAATTAGAAGAAATAAAAAAATCATGTGAAAATGCTTTTATAGGAATAGGTCATATTAAATACTCAACATCAAGAATTAAAATTTTCAATCAATTAAAGAAAATTGGCTACAATTTACCAAAAATAATTTCATGTCATTCAATTGTTTCAGAACATAGTAGTATATCTGAAGCAACAATCATTTTTAATAATGTTATCATAGGTCCAAATTCTATAATTGGTTTTAATTCTATCATTAATAATTTTGCCTTAATCGAGCATGATTGCAAGATTGGAAATAATACACACATATCAACAAACGTAACAATAAATGGTGATGTATCAGTTGGTGATGAAACGTTCATAGGAAGTGGAACAATTATTAAACATGGTGTGAAGATAGGTTCAAATTGTTTTATAAGAATGGGGTCAATAATTACAAAAGATATATTGGATAATGAAAAAATTTAATTCTTTCAAAAAAGTAACTGTTATTGCTGAAGTTGGAGTTAACCATAATGGAAACGAAAGGTTAGCATTTAAGATGATAGATGAAGCAAAAGCTTGCGGTGCTGATATTGTAAAATTTCAATTATTCAAAACAAATAAACTGATTATTAAAAAATCTAATAAACCACTTTATATAAAAAAAAATAATCAATTTAATAAAAAAACTCAATATGAAATATTAAAAAGTTTGGAGTTAAAGTTTGACTGCATCGAAAGACTGTCCAAATATTGTAAAAAAAGTAAAATTGAATTTCTTTTAAGTCCATTTGATATTGAAAGTATAAAAGAAATTAAAAAATTAAATCTTAAAAAAGTCAAAATCCCCTCTGGGGAAATAAATAATCTTCCATACTTAAAAGAAATTGCTAAATTAAAAAAAGAAATAATTCTTTCAACTGGAATGTCTAGTATTCAAGAGATAAGAAATGCTCTAGAAATTTTAATTAACTCTGGTATTAATAAAAAAAATATCACCCTATTACACTGTAATACAGATTATCCCACTAAATTTGAGGATGTTAATTTGAGTGCAATGCAAAATATGAGAAAATTATTTAATACAAAAATAGGTTATTCTGATCACACTTTAGGAATAGAGGTGCCTATAGCAGCAACTGCATTAGGTGCTAATATTATAGAGAAGCATTTTACGTTAGATAAAACAATGAAAGGACCTGATCACAAAGCAAGCCTTGAACCACATGAATTTAAAGAGATGGTAAGATGTATCAAAAATATTTCTCGTGCTCATGGAAATGGAAAAAAAATACTTACAAGAAGTGAAAAGAAAAATATTAAATTTGTAAGAAAGTCAATTGTAGCAGCAAATTTTATTAATAAAGGTGAATTTTTTACTGAAAAAAATCTAACTACTAAGCGACCAGGCAATGGCCTTAGTCCAATGATGTGGAATAAAATAATTAGAAAAAAATCAAAAAAATTATACAAACCTGACGATTTAATAAATCTTTAATGAGTTACCCAAGAATAATAGCAAGACTAGACATTAAAGGTCCTAATTTAGTTAAAGGAATTCATCTTGAGGGTTTAAGAGTATTAGGATCACCATACGAGTTTGCAAAAAAATATGTTGAAGATGGAGCTGATGAGCTTTTTTATCAAGATGTTGTTGCAAGTTTATATGGCAGAAATTCTATATTAGATTTTATTAAAAAAACAGCTAAAATAATATCAATACCACTAACTGTTGGAGGTGGTATTAGAAAAATAAATGATATTAATGACGTTCTTAAAGCTGGAGCAGATAAAGTTGCAATAAATACTGCAGCTATAAAAAATCCATCAATTATTAAAGAAGCTTCAAGAATTTTTGGATCTTCAACAATAGTTGCAAGTATAGAAACTATAAAAAATAAAGAGGGTGAATATTTAGCCTATACCGACAATGGAAGAGAGCATACAGGGATAAATATTTTTGAGTGGAGTAAGCAATTAGAAGAACTTGGTGTTGGAGAGATAGTGATAACCTCAATTGATCAGGAAGGCACTGGCAATGGATTTGACGTTACATTATTAAAAAAGATAAGATCTATAGTTTCAATACCTGTGATTGCTCATGGTGGATTTGGTAATTATAATCATATTATTAAAGCAATTACTGAGGGTGGCGCTAATGGAGTTGCATTGTCATCAATGATTCATTATGGGGCTTTATTTAATAATGAATTTATTAATAATGAGATTGCCGAGGGTAATAGGTCCTTTGTATCAAATCTTAGACAATATAAATCATTTGGAGCAATGGATATTAGGAAAATTAAGAATGATTTAAAAGATCAAGTTAATATAAGAATTTAATTAAAATTATGAATGTTGCAATTATAAATTATGGAATGAATAATCTTTACAGCGTTCAAAATGCATGCAGTAAAGTAGGTTTAAGTTCAATTATAACAAATGATTACGAAGATATAATAAAATCACAAGTTGTTATTTTACCTGGAGTAGGAGCCTATTCAGAGGCAATGAAAAGTATTAAATCAAAAAAATTAGATAAGGCTATTTTTGATTTTATAAATACTGGAAAACCTTTTTATGGTATTTGTCTTGGTATGCAGCTGTTATTTGAAGAAAGTGAAGAATTTGGAATTTGCAAAGGTCTTGGTCTTATTGATGGACATGTTCAAAAATTTAAATCAGATGGTAAAAATAAATTAATCGTACCACATACTGGATGGAACAAAGTTTTATTCAGAAATAAAAATTATATAAACTCAGTAATGAAAAATAACTCCAATGAAGACTTCATGTATTTTGTTCATTCCTATCATGTAGTTCCTAAGTCAATGGATATTGAATTAACTTCAACTAAGTATCAAAACAATGTATACTGTTCTTCAATAGTTAAAGAAAATATAACAGCATTTCAATTTCATCCAGAAAAAAGTGGAACTCAAGGAATGAAGATTTTTAATGCAATTAAAGATCAAATAAGATAGTCATTTATATGTCAAAAATATTAGAGACTTATTACAATTTACCTAGTGAAGTAAAATTTTGTAGTATTTGTATTAATTCAAATCAATACCCCGCATCGATACCAGAGTTTCAGCATTCTGTAGACAGAAAAAATGCCAATTATGTTAACTTTGATAATGAAAATATCTGTGATGCATGCAGACAAGCTATAATAAAAACAGAAATTGATTGGAAAAGTAGAGAAGATCAACTTTTAGAACTATTAGATAAGTATAGGAAAAATGACGGGGAATATGACTGCCTTGTTCCAGGTAGTGGTGGCAAAGATAGTATATATGCCTCTCATTTGCTAAAATATAAATATGGAATGAATCCACTAACTATTACCTGGCCACCGATTATGCACACAGACTATGGATATGAAAATTATAAAAATTGGCTAGATACTGGTGGTTTTGACAATATTACTTATAGACCATCAGGGGAGGTAATGAGGAAGCTGACAAAAATAGCTATTGAAACTTTATTACATCCATTTCAAACTTTTATATTAGGGCAAAAAAACTTGGCCCCAAAAATTGCATCAAAATATGGCATTGATTTAGTTTTTTATGGAGAAAATGAAGCAGAATACGGAAATCCTATTGCAGATAACAATCAGTCATTAAGGGATAAATCTTTTTTTTCCATTAAAGATTTAGAGTCTATAAAGCTTGCGGGAAAAAGCCTAAAAGAATTGAAAGAAAATTATAATTTAGAACTAAAAGATATTAAAATATTTTTACCACTTTTAGAAAATGAATATAAAGAAAATATCGAAATTCATTACCTAGGATATTACATCAACTGGGTACCACAAGAATCATATTATTTTTCAGTTGAAAAAGTAAATTTTAAAGCAAGGCCATATAGATCACAAGGAACTTATAGTAAATACAATAGTATAGATGATAAAATTGATGATTTGCATTGGTATACAAGGTTTATTAAATTTGGAATTGGAAGAGCAACAGATGATGCGTCACAAGAAATCAGAAATAATCATATTACCAGACAAGAAGGTATGGCTTTAGCAAAAAAATTTGATGGTGAGTGGCCAGACAGATATTTAAAAGAAATTTTAGACTATTTAAACATTGGAGAAGATTACTTTCGTAAGCGATGTGATGATTTTAGATCGCCACACCTTTGGAAGTATGAAAATAATCAATGGAAACTCAGGCACACTGTAAATAAAGATGGAACAGACGACTAAAAAATAAATAAATTAAGCTAGGTATTGTAAATGCGAAGAATCTGTGTTGTTACTGGTAGTAGAGCTGAATATGGGCTCTTAAAAAATCTTCTTACTAGACTTAAAAAAGATAAATCTATTGATCTAAAATTAATTGTTACTGGATCACATTTATCAAAATTTTATGGAAGTACTTATAAAGAGATTTTAAAAGATGGTTTTAGAATTGATAAAAAAATTTTAATCGCATTAAAAAAAAATAATAATAAAAAAGATATTACTAAATACACAGGGAAGGCTATATCAAATTTTGCTGATGCTTATGATGATTTAAAGCCAGATATATTAGTTGTATTGGGAGACAGGTATGAAATATTTGCTTCTGTTTTTTCAGCTATAAATGCAAATATTCCAATAGCGCATATTCACGGAGGCGAAAAAACCTTAGGTTCAATTGATGAAATTATTCGTCATTCAATAACTAAAATGTCAACTTGGCATTTTGTTTCAACGCTATCTTACAAAAAAAGAGTTATTCAGCTAGGAGAGATTCCAAGCAATGTGTTTCATGTGGGTGGGTTAGCTTATGAGTCAATTAGTAGAATGAACTTTTTAGAGAAAAAGATTTTTGAAAAAAAAATTAATCTTAAATTAAGTAAGAATAACTTTTTAATTACTTTTCATCCCGACACTTCAGAAAGATCTTTTTCAATGGCTGGATGCAATAACATGATTAGTGCTATTAACAAAATTAAAGATAGTACTTTTATATTTACGTTGTCAAATGCAGATGCCGAAGGTGGAAATATTAATAAAAGAATTATAGATTTTGTAAAAAATAATAGAACAAAATGTGTTTATTTTAGTTCAATGGGACAATATCTCTATTATTCAGCATTAAAAAATTGCAATATAATCATTGGTAATTCTTCAAGTGCGATTATTGAAGCTCCTTATTTTAATATACCAAGTATTAATATAGGTGATAGACAAAAGGGAAGATTGTCAGCAAAATCTATAATAAATAGTAAAATTGATAAATTATCCATACTAGGTGCAATTAAAAAAGCCATTAAAATAAATTTAGATAAAAATAAAAAAGTATTTATTAATCCATATGGTAAATATAAATCTTCAAAGAAAATAATTAGCATATTAAAAAAAGTAAATTTAAATAAAAACAATAGTCGAAAATTATTCTATGATATAAATTATTAGTTATCATGACCCCAGATATAAAAAAATATTTAATACTTAAAAATGCCACTATTCAAGAATCTTTAAATTCACTGAATAAATCTGGCTCTAAGTGTTTGGTGGTTATAAATAGTAAAAAGAAAATACTAGGCACATTAAGTGATGGAGACTTAAGAAAAGCAATTCTTAACGGTAAAAAATTATCTAATAAAATTTCAAATATTTTTAATAAAAATTCAAAATATTTAAAAAGTAAAGATTTTACAAAATTAAAAGCTCAAAATTTATTCATAAATTTTTTAATAGATATAATTCCAATTATTGATGATAATAAAAAGATAATTAACATCATAAAAATAGATGATGTTTTTGAAAAAGAAAAAAATAAAAAAAGTATTAAAAAATTAATTCCTGTGGTTATTATGGCGGGAGGCAAGGGAACTAGGTTACAGCCATTTACTTCTATTCTACCAAAACCATTAATTCCAATTAATGGAAAACCAATTATTGATCATATAATTGAAAAATTTAATGAATTTGGAATAAAGGATTATTTTTTATCAATAAATTATAAAAGTAGGATTTTAAAAGCTTTTTTTGAGGAAAGTAATAAAAAGAATAGAATTAAGTTTATTGAAGAAAAAAAACCCTTAGGAACCATTGGTTGTCTTTCTATGATTTCTAAAAACATAAAATCAAACTTTTTTGTAACTAATTGCGATATAATTATAGACTGTGATTATAATGATCTACTAAATTATCATATAGAAAATAAAAATAGCATTACTCTCGTTGCTTCTTTTAGAAACTATACGGTTCCATACGGAGATTGTAAAATTGACAAAGATGGATTATTAAGTAGAATCAATGAGAAACCTCATATAAATCTTTTAGCTAACACGGGCATGTATGTCATGAATAAGGAGGTTATTAAGTATATACCAAAAAATACAAAATTTGATCTCCCAGAGCTAGTGGATAAAATTATCTCTTTGAAAAAAAAAGTAGGAATTTTTCCTATAAGTGAGAAAGCGTGGACTGACATAGGTCACTGGAATGAATATAAAAAAGCAATAAATCTATTAAACTTTGGGGTATAAATGGTAGAAATTTTTAAAAACAGTAAAAGAATTCACGATGAGTTTTATTTAAAAGAAAAAATTGTTGTTAAAGAAAGTGTAAAATTTTTATTTGAAGAAATTAAAAGAAACCATAATGACAACTTTAGTTTAATAGATATTGGATGTGCCACCGGTATTTTTATTTCATATATAAATCAAAAACTTCCAAATGTTAAAATTACTGCTGTAGACTTACTTGAGAGTCTTTTAGAGAAAGCGAAGATTAATTGTCCATCTGCTGATTTATATCAGCTGGATATTTATGATAAAGATTCTGTTAGTAGCGTACTTAAAGATAAAAAATTTGATGCAGTTGTGCTAGATGGTGTTCATCCAATATTTGACGATGTAAAACCATGGATAGAAAATTTAACAAATATAGTCACAGATAGCGGTATGATATATGTTTTTGGTTCATTTAATGATTCTCCTTATGATGTTGTTACTCGTATTAAATCAGTAGGTAGTAATATTTGGGAAAAAGGATGGAATAGATTAAGTTTAGAAACCTGTAAAAGAGAGTTTGAAAAAAATAATTTTAGTGTAAAATTTAAAAAGTTTAATATAGATTTAGAAATTAAAAAAACTGATGACGATAGAAGAACTTATACACAACGATTAGATGATGGAAGTATCATTACAAGAAATGGCTTAGAACTAATTTCAACACCATACTTGATTTCCTGTAAAAAAAATATTTAGTTCTATAATGGCCCTTAATAGTAAAAAAATTAAATCTTTAAAAAGTGTGTATCAAAATAAAGGCTATGTAATCCTTAAAAATATATTTTCTAAAATAGACATTAAAAAAGCAGGGCAAGATATCGAGCAATTCTTATTAGAAAATGTAAACAACTTAAGAGGAAGAAACATTAATAAAAATAAAAATAATATTATTAATTCAGTTCATAGGATGAATGAATGGATATGGACTAAAAAATTTAAAAAAAATAAAGATTTGAATAAATTAATAGAAGCCTTACTCAAAGATCGACCAAAAGATTTTGGATCAGAATTGTTCGCTAAGCCAGCAAAAAATGGTTTAGCTTCACCAATGCATCAAGACAATTATTATTGGTGCCTAGATAATGCCAATGGCTTAACCATTTGGATAGCTATAGATGATTCACATAAAAATAATGGTGGAGTGTACTATTTTGAAAAATCACATCAGCTAGGTTTATTAGAGCATGCTCAGTCTTTTGCGCCCGGATCTTCACAAACACTTAAGTACCCTATTGGTATGAAAAATTTTAAAAAAAAGTTACCAATTTTAAAAAAAGGTGATTGTTTAATTCATCATTCTTTAGTTGTTCATGGTAGCAATAAAAATACCAGCTCTTTTGCAAGACGAGGATTGACAATTAGATATATTGGCACAAAAGCTAAAATTGATAAATTAAAAAAAAAAAAATATGAAGCTGAACTTAAAACTAATATAGAAAATTAAACATGCCAGGTTTTGAAATAATTGATAAAAAAGAAGCTGAAGCTATTAGTAACTTATTTAAAAAAGAAAAAGGTATTTTGTTTGCTCATGGGTTTGATAAAGTTAGGAAAAAATATCATGTTCGTGAATTAGAAAAAAATATTTCTAAAAAAATCAATTGTAAATATTCCCTAGCTGTTTCTTCTGGCACAGCAGCAATAAAAATTGCTTTATTAGCTCTAGGTGTAAAAAGAGGTGATGAGGTAATTACTCAGTCATTTAATTTTATTGCGACAATTGAGGCCATTCTTGATATAGGGGCCAAACCTGTGATAGCCAATATAGACTATAGTCTGAACATTTCCCCTTACGATATTGAGAAACTTATAACTAAAAAAACAAAAGTTTTATTACCAGTTCATATGCTTGGTGTACCCGTGGACATGGATGTTATTATGAAGCTGGCCAAAAAACATAAGCTTAAAGTTTTAGAGGATAATTGTGAAGCATTTGGAGCCATTTATAAGAATAAATTTTTAGGTACGATAGGTGATGTGGGAGTAATGAGTTTAGATTTTGGTAAAATAATAACCTGTGGTGAAGGAGGCGTTATACATACTAATTCAAAAAAAATAGATAAATTCTGTAGAGAATATCATGATCATGGACATGAAAATAATTCTAATAAACCAAGAGGTAGAGATACACGTTCAATTTATGGATTTAATTATAGAATGACAGAAATGCAAGGTGTCATTGCAAAAGTACAACTCAAAAAGATAAATTATATTATTTCTGAGAATAAGACTAGGTATAAGTTGCTTGAACAAAATATAAGTAACAAAATTAAACTAAGAAAAATTCCAAAAAACTCAAAAATCATTTATGATACATTTATTTTTTTTGTAGATGATAAATCTAAAAGACAAAAGATAATTAAGATTTTATCTAAATTAAAGATCGGCACAAAAAACTTACCTGATGCAATTGAGTGGCATTGTTCATTTTATTGGAATCATATGTTAAATAAAAATCAACTCAGTAGATCTAAAAAAAGTAAAGACATATTAAAAACAGCTTTAGCTGTTCCAATATATTTAAATAAAAATTTATCTATTTATAAAAAATTAATAAATAATATTAATTCTTTGTTTTAAATGAAAATTCTTATACTAGTCCCAGCACGTGGCGGATCAAAAGGAATAAAAAATAAGAACCTTGCAAATATTGGTCAAAAAAAATTAATAGATTTTACATTAGATTTGTGCAAAAAATTTGATGATAATTTTTTTACTTTTATTTCTACTGATAGTAAAAAAATATCTAATCACTGTAGAAAAAAAGGTTTTAAAAATAGCTATATTAGACCAGCATATTTATCTAAAGACAAAAGTACTATTATCGATACAGTTTTGCATGGATTAAATTGGCTTAATGTTAAAATGAATTATACTCCTGATGCAGTCTTATTGCTTCAGCCAACATCTCCCTTGAGAGATATAAATCAAATCAATCGTGCTATAAAACAATTTATCCTAAAAAAACAAAATTCACTTGTAGGAGCAGTTAAAATGAGAGAACACCCAAGAGAATGTATTAACTATGTTAATCAAAAATGGACTTATCTAATAAAATCAAAGAATATGATTGATAGAAGGCAGGAATATGAGGATAATTATTATTTCATTGACGGAAGTTTTTACTTGGCAAAAACTAGTTTTTTAAAGAAATATAATTCATTTATTGTTAAAAATAGATCGTCAGTATATATATTCAATCAAAAATATACCATTGATATTGATGATCAAACCGACTTAAAAATTGCAAGATCATTATTATCCAAAAAATAAAAGATTAACTTTGAGAAATTTTATAGATGAAAAAAGTTTACGTTGTTCACTGCATAGATTCTGAAGGACCTTTACATGAGTCATTGGAGGCAACATTTGAGAGAATTAAACATATCTATCATTTAGAGTTAGAGCCTACCAAAAAAAACCTTCAAGATTTACAAGAAGGAAAAATTAATCTTAATGGGATTGAAGACTCTGTAAAGATGACTCTTGACCCACACTTGTTAAATTACAATAATACTTGGGATAAGGTTGAAAATATGCTTCAGGACTGCTTATCATCAGAATTCAGAAATAAATTTAAAGATTCTACTGGAAATGGATGGATATATAATTGGCACTGTGTTGATCATGTCGATTACGAAACCAACCCTAGAAGAAGAGATATGGGTTACCACAATATTTTTGATGAGTATAAAAGAATTTTAAAAAATTCAAATAGTTTTCAAGATGGCTTTCAGTTTCATTACCATCCACACCCCATGTTAAAGCATGCTCATTTATGTGCTACAAGATGGCTTGGTCCTACAGATAAATTATTTCAAGTTTTATCAAGACGAATTATTGACAGAAATTGGTTTCCTGCAGTTAATAGACCTGGTTTTCAAGTCAATAGACCAGATAGTCATTGGTTCCTAGAGCAATTTATACCATTTGATTATGCAACTTTAGCAATGGAACCTTCAAAAGAAGATAGTCAACAATTTGATTTTTCAGCTGGAAGATCAGGTGATTGGAGAAGATCACCAATTACATGGGAGCCATATCATCCAGATCATGATGACTATCAAAAAATAGGAAACTGTAGAAGAATTATTACAAGGTGTCTAAATATAGGTACAAGAGCATATTTGATGGATGAGAAAGAAGTAAGAAGAGCATTTGATGAGTCTAGAGAAAATAAAAATGTTATATTATCATTTGCTAACCATGACTTTAGAGATTTGAGGGAAGATGTATTAGAAGTACATCATTTACTAACAAAAGTTTCTAAAGATTATGAAGATGTTGAGTTTGTTTATTGTGAGGGTGTAAATGCAATGAGGAAAGCAATGAAACTTGAAAAAAAAGATAAATGTCAATTTTCTCTAGAAGTTCGTAAAGATAGTGAAAATGCACATACTTTAAAGATTAGCTCTTCATCATCAACTTTTGGCCCACAACCATTTTTTGCTATTAAAACTGTAACAGGACAGTATTTTCATGATAACTTAGATTTTCAGTCACCATTTAGAGAGTGGTCTTACACTTTTGATGAAGAAACTATGCCACTGAAAGCAATTGAGTCAATTGGAGTGGCAACAAACAATAGTTATGGAATTACAAGTGTATCAACTATAAATATTGAAAAAAATTTAATTAAGAATACTTATTATAATGAATAAGTTAATTTTATTTATTATTTTCTTCCCAGTTTTTGGAATCTAGGGGATTATTAGGGAACTCTTGCACGCCTTCATTTTTTAAAATCCATTTTTTAAAATAATGATGAATTTTTTTATCATTAAATATTACTGGTAAAAGTTTATCCCAATTTTTATCTTTTTTAGATATGTTGTAATTATATATTTTCATCATATCTCTATTAATAAATTGGCAAAAAGCAATTTCATCAGTAGAAAGGTGATTTTTCCATCTATTTATTGCTTCTTTAAAATCAAATTTACCTTCCGCTAAATTTTTGTTAGCAAAAACTGAATTATGAGTAAATTTTGAACCATCAGGACATAGCCATTTTTTTTCATTTAAAAGGTCATGTTTAGAAGTCAAATTAAGAAATTTATAAATTTTTTTTAGAGTACTGTTTGAGTTTAAAGCAATATCTTCGTACCTGAAAGATAAAAATTTAGACCCATATTCTTTTTTATATTGAATACTTTTTTTCATAGAGTCATAACAATTAAAAATTGCTCCTAAATAAGCAGGTTCAGGATTATATGTTGATTTTTTAAATGAAGCTAAAACACTTCTTGGATCTCTTATAATATTAATAGCTTTTCCATTGGGAAAAAGTTTAAAAAAGTCTGGTATTTGTCGCCATACTAATTGTGTTTTCTCACCCCATTTTGTAATTGATTTATCTAAAAATAAATCACCCATCATTAAATCGTACAAAAGAGCATAAGTAACTTTTTTTTCTTTCTTACAGTGAGATATAATTTTCTCTATATTTAAATTTCTTTTCCATCGATTTTTTATTCTTTTTTTTGCTTCATTGAGTAATTTAGTGTAATTTTTTTCTTTATTAACAGGATTGTATCTATTGTAAGAATACCTCATAAAACTTGTAGTATAAGCTGTAACAACAATTTTAGGATGGTTGTTTATCAGTACTCGAGAATAACTAGTGCCAGATCTGTAGCAGCCAGTGATTAAAAGTTGAAGATCAGATCGTATAATACTCCTCATAATGATAGTTATATAAAGGGTAAATTTATAATATGCAATAAATTAATAATAATTATTTAGTTGAAATCTTTTTTTTAACTAATATTTTTGCAATAGTTGGAAGTAGTAAAAAAAAGTTAAACATTATGAATTTTAGTTTAAAAAATAATTTTTTAATAAGCTCTTATTTTATAGAAGAAAATACTAAATAATATAAATGTATAATTTATTAATAGTAACAATAAAAAAAAAAATCCACGAAGTAAACAAAAAATATAATTTAAATTTTTATAGAAATAAAAAAGTAAAAGTTTCAATAAGAATAATAAATAATGATAAAATTTTTTTATTAAATAATAGTTTTAAAAAAGAAACATTTGTTATATGTGATTTTCCAATAATCAGAGAATATTCAAACATTATAAACTATTTAGAAAAAAATAAATTTTTTTGGGGACTTGTTTATTTAAAAGGTGGCCCAATTCCAAAATTAAATATTTTTAATTATATAAAAATTTTACTCCTTAAAAAGAATAAGATTGATCCTATATTAATGTCTTTTAAAAATTTATTTAAAAAATTACCAGATCCTAAATTTATTGCATCTAATGACAAAAATTTTATAATTAAAAATAGAAAAAATCCTATCAAATTACATATTAAAACTAATAATTTTAATTTTGATAATTGTTTAGATATTAGAAAAAAAAAGATAGATTTTAAAAAAAATTTTATATTATATCTTGATGAGGGTTTGTATTATCACGATGATCATGAATACATGAATTTTAAAAACTCGCACGTATCTAATAAAGATAATTTTATTAAAAATTTAAAAAAATTCTTCAAAAAAGTAGAAAAAAAATATAAAATGCCAGTGTACATATCTTTATACCCCAAATTTAATAATGAAGATCAAAAAAAAATATTTAATGGATTTAAAACATTTAAAGATAACACGGCATTACTAGTAAGAGAATCAGAATTAGTTATGGGTCATTCTTCAACTTCATTGGACTATCCAGTAATTTTTAACAAGCCAATAAACTTAATAAACAGTTTAAATTTCAATGAATTTTTAAAATTAAATATTAAAGAATTACAAACAACACTAAAGTTACACTTAATAGATTTAGAAAATAGAGATTCAAATTTAAATTTTAAAGTAAATAAAAAAAATTACACAGCGTATATTAAGCTTTATATTGGCGATGAAAAAAAAAAAAAAAAATATAAAATAATTTAAA
>Ga0114997_10001249_pt1 | contig 21296 bp, 24 predicted proteins | sample ArcticOcean_MG_C_2_FD_87045 | JGI IMG/M metagenome (GOLD analysis project Ga0114997, IMG submission 87045) | Marine microbial communities from western Arctic Ocean - ArcticOcean_MG_CB4_136 | ecosystem: Environmental > Aquatic > Marine > Oceanic | place: Arctic Ocean: Canada Basin | collected...
ATAGTAACTGAATCTATTTGTCCACTTGCTGCACCTTTTGGTGCTGGAACAGGAGAACCAAATTGTCTTAATACGCCGTAATAATTTGTAGCAGTAGATGTAATAGCAGCATCCAAAGTATCAGCAACAGTAATAGTAGTAGCGTCATTAGCACCTACAACACATTTATCCACAAAGGAATTATCACCATTTAGATATATTTCTAGTACACAACCAACATATAAGTTAGTTACTAAACTAAAATTAGTTGTAAAAGTACTATTTAAAGTTATTATTCTATTTCCTCCCGAAGCACCTGCTATACTAGCAAAAGTACCAAGGAAAATTTCTTGTTCAGGTATCATAGACACCATCGCCCCGGAATCCATCCATATTTCATTTTTTACTGACATCTTTTAACACCTTTAATTACAAACTTACTGCGTGTCGTTTTAACATAACATTTATTTTATATCCAAAAATCCTGGCCCTTTTATCATTGCTTTCTGTTCTATTCCCTAAAACTATATGTGAAATATTTTCTTCCAATGCACCGACTGTTTTCAACCAGCCCCTCCGCCTTGATTCTAACAGGTATCGTAATATTTTATAAAGGTTTTCTATTCTATCTCTCCCGAATGTGTCTCCAGAGGGAGTAATACGGGAAGAATCGTTTTTAGTTCTATCATCTTGCTTAGTTCTTATACTAACTGAAAGATCGTAGGTTTCATTCCTTACAGACCAATCTCGTGTAGGATATTCTAATGTTTGTGAGTTTTCCATTACCACAATTAGATCCATTGAGTCTGTAATTCCGTCAGCAGTAGTTTCACTTGCTTTACTAATTCTAACTCTATTACCACCTCTTCCGGGTTTTGATGTATTGCGAGTAGAAGCCATAGAACGAATATCCATAATTTGTGGGCGCACTCTATGTATTGTAGGTATTGTATGTCCGTTTGCGAGCATAGAAGTTATAGCACCATTCCAATTTGTTTCTATAAGGTCAATTAAAAATGTAACTTCGTCTGTCATTTAAATGCCTCCGCAATTCTTTTGCTTATTGCCTCGACAACTTCCTGTTTAATTACCAGTTCCATTATATCGTCTGACATTTTTTCACCTAATAATTCCTCAGATAATTCTTCTAAATCTTGATTTTGTCTAATAATTCTTTTAACCGTATCGTCGTATTCTACATTTGCCTGTTGCAATTTTTCTAGAATACCTCTAAACATTTTAAACCTTACCTTCAACATTTTCTGCTACTGTTTTTACTCCTTGTGCAGCCCCACCAACTAACAATGCTCCTAAAGGACCCATGTTTTCTATATCTTCTGAATCGTATTTCCACATTCCTTTAAATAATTCTAACATTTTCTTTAGATTGTAGCCTCTAATTTCTTTCATTAAATCAGCACCTGCATATTTATGGAATCTGAAACTGTATTCTTGGTTAGGATTTATAGATATTCTAGGGTCGTGCATTAATTTGTATACTCTATTATTGCTATCTCTTAATTCTAAATGGGTTACATTTCTAACAAAATCTCCCTGTTTTTTCTTACCATGTTTGGTTTTATTTTCTATTTCTCCGCCTTCCACATGCTTTTTCACCTGTTCCATAAATTCCGACGGAACCATCATTTTTAATATATCTTCCCACATTTTTTTCACTCCAATTTAAAACTACCTTGTCCCCTTCTTCCTCTACCCTTAAACATTCCTAATACTTGAGCAACTGCATTTTTAACCGCATTTCCTTTATCTACGGGTGTAATAGTTGCTTCTTTTTCTTCACCTGTACTTTCTTCAATTATTGCTAATTTCATATGAGTTCCACCAACAGCCGCTTTACTTTTATTTCTATTAATTGTATAGCCTCTGCTATTCAATTCTTTTTCAAATTTTTTCATAAAAGACCTACCCCTAGAAGGACCTTTAACTACAAGCCACCAACTATCTAAAGGAATCCATTCTTCATTCATATCAATCAACTATCCAAGTAATATAGCACTCTACGCTTTAACTTTAAAATCTTATCTACATCAGCCTTATACGAATCGTATTTAGACTTTAGATCTAGACCACTTGTATTATCATCTCCTAACAATACATAAGAATCGTCTGCTGCTATAATTTCACAAGCAGCAAGTTTTGTAGCGGCATCTTCAATAATTGCAGGAACTCTTGAATTGCCGTAGGAATATGTGACTTTAATAGAATGTTTTTGGTGATAAGGATATTCAGTACGGAAGAAAATATCTCCTGTATCTTTCATATCCCACCAAGTACCATTACGGTCATAAGTTTCTTTGTCTGTAAAGGCCACATAACTAACACCACTACCTGAAGAAGTAATAGTAGAATTGGAACCGTCTGAACCGGGCAATAAAGAAACAATTGTTACAGTGTCGTCTTCTTCTAAATTAGCATAAAAGAAGTTAGAAATATTTTTAGAAGTACCTGTGTCCTGCAAAACTTTACTTGCAGTTGCACCTGTAAATGGGGCAGTTAATACCGGAGGTTGTTCATTAATTAAATAACAAATTTCCTGTGCCGTACTCCTTTTCCCCAATGTTTTATTGAAAGTGGCATTAGTAGTGCCTGCTGTTAAAACCCAAGATTTACCACCTGCACCTAAAGTAATTGAAGTTATATTATTGTAATCAGATAAAGTTACAATAGAAACTACACTTGCTATGTCTTTATATACATCTCCTTCCCAAATAGCAATACGAATAATCTTTCTAATATGTTCATTATGGACTCTAATTTTTCCTCTATAATCATCCCAAACAGTTTTTAATGCTGCTGTCCATTGGAAATCGTGAAACTCATTTTGTATAATATTTTCTCTCCATGAAGAATTAGTTACTTCATCTACATAATCCTCACATCTTCTAATAATATCCCCTATTTCTGCTTTAGTAGGTGAGGTAGATGTAGTAAAATCACTAATACCTAAAAGGGCTGCAATCTTTACACCTGTTGTATAAGCACCATTAGCGTTAGAATAGTCTACAACATTCAAAGCCGAGTCGGATGGTGTAAATATTTTACTCATATACCTACACTCCTTTTCAAGTTTATTAAATTTTGCCTTACTTCTATATAAAATTCCTTTTTATTCCTGTCAATAGCAACGCCGCTTTTAATTCTTTTAGAGCCCGACACTGGAATATTAAAAGAACCTTGTTGTCTTATTTTTGTATTGGGGACTGTTGCTGAAGTAATTGTGGGGGAATTAGTTTCCTTAACACTATAAATAGCCTCTAAATCTAAGTCTAAACCAATTGGTGTAAATTTAAGTTTAAAAGTTATTGACATATCACCTTGATTTCTTGGGTCTGTCACATCAGTACCTTTAGATATTTGACTTAATTTTTCATATAGGCCGTATTCTTTTAATAATTCTTGAATATCTGCTTCGTCAATATCAGTGTTAAATGTACCTGTTTTTTCTAACGCTTTAAATTCTTTTTCTAATTTTGCTCTCAAGTTAACAAACTGTGGGTTTGTCCCAGCAAGTGATTGTATTTCATTTTCAAAATCTTTCATATCTAAACCCATATTGGTTATTAATTCTCTAACCATAGTTTCTAAATCCCCGCTATCTGCTGGAGGAACCCATTTATTTAATTCAGTACTAATTGTAGTAGCCATAGAATCAACACAAATATCTATTATATTATCTTCTTCATCGTTAATATCTAATGCATTAAATTCATCGGGTGTCATATCTATTTCAGCATCAATAGCAGTAATTCCCGATTTTTTATCTTGGTTCTTAAATTTTGTATTTAATTCTTTTTTATAATCATTAAGAAATCTTTGTATACTTCTTAAATCATCATGTACTTCTTGGATAAAATCTAATTTTTCACCTTCTGTATGCATTTTTATTAAAAGGTCAATCATTTCATCTGATGAATAATTTTCAAATTCTTGTATTTGTGTAAAATCTATTTCATTTTCAAATTCTTGTGACCATTTATCTTTTTGAGTCATTAATATAAATTCGTCATAATACTCCACAAATTCTTCAAAGCGTGGTTTAAATTGATTTTCCAATTTTCTTTTAATAGTATTATCAGAAACACGATTAGTCATTTTTAAAAACTTATCAATTTTTACATAGTCCCCCTTCAAGGATTGATTTTTTACTAATTTTCTTAGTTTTTTATTTTGACTTTGGTCTTTAATAGTAAAAGACCCTTTAACTTGTATTTGCTTTTTTAATCTATTTTTAGTAGTATTATATGAATTTCCTATTTTCCATTCAGGTATTAAGTTAAAGGAAAAGAATGGTATTTTTCCTATTACAACTGTATTTTTCCCTTCTGAATTAACATCAATATTACTTTCTTTGTTCGATTTTTGTCTCCTAAACTTAATACTTTTTATACCACGCTTAAAGGCTAAAGTAGTATTAGGTATTTTAATATCTCTTTGAACTAAACCACCTTTAGACTTAATTTTTGGGTTAATATTTAATGAATCTAAATGTTTATTATAATATTCTCTAATTTCAGGATCTAATTTTTGACCAGCCCTTATTTTTAAACTTTCTTTAATTATACCTAAAGCCTTATCTTGAGAAATTATTCTTAAAAACTCTCGATATGTTTCACGAGTCATTGGGAAATTTTTTCCTACTTTAATGGTAAGTTCGTCTACTTCAATACCATTTTCTTTTAAATCTTTTGCTTCTTCTTCAGTTAATGATATTTCATCCGGCATATATTTATAATAATCAAAACCTGTAATTCCTAAAGCATTAGCAGTTTTTACCCCATCTTTTTCTGTATAGGAAGAATCTTCACTTTCTAACCATTCAATAATACTACCACCTGTGGGTAATTTAGATTTCAAGTAATTTAAAATTTCTTCTTTTTGATAATGTGCAATTTGTCTTTTATCAATATATTCTTCTAAATTTACAGTTTCTCCCATTTTATCAGTTAATGTATTAGATAACCCTTCTAACAAGTTATCTGTTTGTTCAGCAAATTGTTGTGTAGATAATCGTTTAATAAAACCGTATTCACCTATTAACTCATGCATATCTTCATCGTTAATATCTATTGTAGTAAAAAATCGCTGACCTTTATTTTCTAAAACTTCCTGCAAAGTTATTTTTACTTTACCCTCTCGTTTAATTTTCATACTTTCTAAAGATTGAATATAACTATCTATGTAATCTTTATCATCTTGGTCGATTAATTCTTCTTTACGCTGTTTTAATTCCCCTATTTCAGAAACTAATTGCGCTATTATATCAGAATCATTTACAATATCCCTTTTACCTTTTTCTTTAAATTGTATTTGGTCAAAAACTTCTAAAGCGGCTTTAGGTTCAGCCAATGAATCAGTGCTAAGACTGTCCACATTTAACGCAGTTATATCTAATGTTAATAGTTTTGCGAATGCAATTTTATTAATATTATCGAATATATCATCATTGTATCCAACAAGTCCTTTTACATCTGAATGGTCGTCTATCAACCATACTTTAAAGTACTTTTTTAAAACCTTATATGCATTAGGTGTTGAAAATCGAGCCATAGCCTTTAATGCTACATTTTCATCCCAATCTGAATTGTCAATAGACACGATTGTATCTGTTGCTATCCTTGGGACTTTTGTATTAGGCATATATTACACCTCAATTGTGTAATATGTATACGGCTAATCCAGTCCATGCAGCACATTCAACATACATACCTGTTCTCATAACAATGTCTAAACCTCTGTATAATTCGGTATCTGAGGGGGTTACATCAAACTCGGCTACTTGTATGCCTGAATTATCTGCTGAATCAAATACTTTAACATTGTTTGTAGTTGATGCACCTGAACCCGCTACAATAAGTACTCCACCTAGAAGTCCTCCTGTCGCACTAATCAAAGTGTTTGCTGTTATTTTTGTTGATACATAGGGCATATATATTCCTCTCTAATGTTAGTGAAGTTGACTACACTAATAAAGTTTATTCTTCTTCATCAAGTGAAAAAGCCAAATCTTGTAATTTAGTCTTACTATCTAACTTCTTAAAAGTAATTCCTAATGATGATAAATACTCTTGCAATTGCTTCTTAGACATTGAACCTATATCTACAGTAACTTCTTCTGCTACCACTTCAATAATTTCTTCTTCTAAAGAAGTAAGAACAGGAGAGGGCGAACCCTCTTCCTGCTCCAATTCAAAGTTTGCACTTTTACTTGTAATTCTTTTTGCTACACCATCAGAAACTTCATACCAAAAACCACGCTGGAAAAGTAATCCCAAAGTAGTTACTGTTGGTCCGTTATTTCTAATCATTACCATTTTAACCACCTAATCAAAGGTTGCCCCAAATGCGGAGTCTAAATGTCATATCATCCATATTTGTTGCATTGGATAAAACAGTACAGTCACCATCATTATCATGTAAAACTATTTTGATACTAGTACTACTTGTATAAAGACCTGTGGCAACATTAGCGGTAGGTACTTGAATATAAGCACCACTCGCCATACTACCATCAGAAACACCTCCGGTTGTACCTGTTATTACTGCTGCATTAATTGTACTTAGTCCTACATCAGAAGCATTAATCACATCTGCTGTATGATAAACTGTCATTTTCACAAAAAGGTCTACGACATATTCTGCACCTACTACTTTAGGAGCAGAAACTCCTGTATGGTCAGCAATTGCTGTTATGAATTGTTGTGTCAATTAAAACACCTCAAACCAAGTCAATAATCTTTCCTTGACCACGGAAGTAAGTACACATAGTTTCAGCAACAGTACGGTATAGTCCACGGTGTCCTAGTTTACCATGTCCAAATACTTCTCCAGTATCCATTCCAGCCTCGAAATATTCAGTAGGCTTTAGAGTACATAGGAAAAGATGGTCTGTATCTAGAATAAGCATATCACTTAGACCAGCACCACCGTTAGGCATATCCTTTACAGGGATAATTGGTATATCGTGGTATGTTGCAACCTTGAAACCAATCTCTCTTCCCTTAACACCTTTAATTCCACCATGAGTAGGTACTACTTCTGCACGACCCATGAATCTTTCCTGTGATTGTAGAAGTTCTCCCAAATCCTGAATAGTGTCGTATCCTGTTAGAATAACCTTTGGATCTCCACCACGAGCATTCAAGTTTCTTAGTGCTGTGTTTAGCAAGTTAACAGTAAGTTGACGGTCTGATCCTGAATTGCTATCTACATATGCTTCTAAATAAGCAGTGTCAGATGTATGTCGTGTTTGTCCGTACAAATTCAAAGGAGAAGCGGCTCTACCTGCTGCTGTTAGTGCATTCATTTCAGCAAAAGTTGAAACAATCTTATACAAAGATAGCAAAGAGTTACCTTCAGTACCATATCCAGCAGCATCCAATTCAGTTAGGTCAGTAATAACCATCTTATTCATTGATTCAGCGTGTGAAACTCCCACTTCTTCTCGGTATGCAGCCATAATATCTCCAATACCATCATCAAGACCACCCATCAACTGTGCAATTTCACTTACTTCGTAAGTATGCGCTATAGTCTTAGGAGATGCATGAAGTATATCGAATGTTGGTGCAATTTCTGTAATACCTGAAATGGAAGCGTTTTCTGCAACTCCACCGAGATTATCCAAATCTGCAACAGTAAATACATCTGTTGCTCCACCAAGAGAACGACTAGTTAGGACTCTCCATCCACTAGCATTCCACGGTTTCTTAGGTAGAATACTTAGAGCATTCATTTCTCGGTTAATAAGTGACCAAACCTTTTGTCCGTAAACTAGGTTGTAAAGTCCTTGACTTCCAAGAGTTTGTGCGCCATCGTGTATAGAATGAATACCAGTAGTGGCCTTCAATAGTTGGTCGCTACCAGACATTCCGTATGTTGCTCTTTCTAAATCTTCAATTGTTTTGTAATATCCTGTCATTTAATTCACACCCTCATGTTGTTTGCGAACTCATGTGCTTCAGCCCAAGTCATGTTACTAATATCAACTTCAATAGTGGTAGACGCATTTACTGTGTCAGCCGACTTTGCAATTGTTTCAGTTTCCATAGACTTGCGTAGGTCTGCAAGTTCTGTTTTTAGTTCGCTAATTTCACTACGAGAATCAAATGTAGACTTTGCGATAGAATCCGCTTCTACTTCTAATTCAGTGTTCCAACGGGACTCAAATTGTGCTTTGATTAAATCGTATGCACGAGCCTCTTCTTTTTCAGCCTTAAATTGAGCATATGCTTTAGCAAGGTTTTCCTCACTCAAGTCGAGAGTAGTAACTTCTTCTCCCTTTTGCTCAATGAATGTATCGTAATCAATAGTAGCGTCGGTCTTGAGTGTAGGTTCTTCTTCAACATCTTCTGCTGAATAGTCACCCAATTCAAGGTCCTCTTCTTCTCCTTCTTCTAATTCTTCATCCATCATTTCAACTTCTTCTTCAAGAGAAGCATCTATTCCTTCATCGTCTTTCTTAACGGTATCAAGATGTCCTTTAAGTTCACCCATAACATCGTTAAACTCTGCAAGAGCCTTTTCAATTTCTTCTGTCATTTTTTTGTCCTCCTTTACAATATTAAATTTTGCTTCCGGGTTTATACCCTCTTCACAAATAGTAATTTCATGCAATTCAAGTTTATCAATTTCCTTGTAACTACCAACATCAGCATCATAGCGATTAGTTTTACTAATTGCCTGACCTCCAATACTGAAAGAGCGCAAATTTCCCCTACGAATATCTCTCGCAACTTCTTTTGCTTTCTCTATGTCATTTCTTAATTTTATCACTACAAAAAATCCTGTATCATCAACGCCCGTTTTAAGGACTTTACCATTGGAATCCGACCATTGGTTCATAACTTCCCCTACTTGTACATTAGAATGGGTAATCATTACATTTCTATAACGATCACCTTTCATAAATTTACCAGCCGCTTCTTTAATTGCGGATAGTGTAATTTTATCATTTTGTTTATCCACTACATCTACTGAAGCATATCCAGCAATAACTAAATCTTGTTCAGATTTAAGAATTACAAATTCTCCACCATCAGAAATGGACTTACCAAACATAGGGGTCTCTAACTGCATTATACAGGTCTTCGGTAGATTACTATATAAATATAACTACCTTTTTAATCATTTTTCAATTGAAATTTGTTTTTTTAATCTAAATTTCTACCTAAAATTCTCATAGCCATTGAATCGGAACGGGTTTTTTTATTATCATTTTTTTTATCAGTGAGAGTTTTTATTAATCCCCTTGCTTTAGATTTTGAAGATAGTGGCTTTTCATTAATTTTTGTATTTGTTTTGGTATCTATAACATCAAAACCTTTTTTTCCTAATCTAATTTCGTATGTCATGATAATATCTCCTTTTGAAATCTTGCGTATAATTCAGGCTGTGCCTTAATTCTTTTCTGAGTAGACCAATCAATAGAGAACCACCAAATTTTTAATAGTTTTTTAGTATCTTCGTTTGTGGCTTGGTTAAGTAATCCTTCTAATTCACTAAGGTTTTCCCAAGTACTAATATTCACCTTTATTGTAATTGGTATGTCGAAATGTTCTGTTTTTACCCCTATAGTATGATGAACGGGCTCGCTAACTTTGCTAAGTAAATTATGTAACATTGTATCGAATCTCCATTTATCATCCTTTCTAAGTATTTCTTGAAAGTATACTCCTGAACGCTGGTCGTTGGCCGACCTAATGTTCAAATAGTCGTTGAATAGATGGGATTCATTAGTTATAAATGACATTGTTTTAGTTTCGTATTTTATAAATGACTCCATAGTATGTTCGCCTTTATCATCTAGATATATTATGACTTTAGATTTGTGAGGTTTAAGATTATTTAATAAAACTAACCCCTTTTTCCCTTGACCATTCGCACCGTCGTATTTATTAAAATAAACCTTTTGCATATCTAACTGAAAGTATTCTACAAGTTTTCTAAATTGCCAATTAGGAATATCCTCATAATCATAGGATGTCTTATTAGATATTTTTTTATATGCTTCTTTTATATCCTTTGTATCCCAATGTTCTGTACGAGTTACTTTTATTTTTAGAATATCTTCCCAATTCATTTTAATCTCCCCTATATATTTAAAATTCGCTTTGCTTCTATTTCATTATCGGGAGTTTTAGCATACCTACTAGGAAATTTTTCTGTTCTATTAAGATACTTCTTTGCCAATTTTTTAGTTCCTTCTATTCCACCCAATCTATCCATTAAAAGTTCATGAGTTTCAGGGTGTTTATTTTTTAAGTCATTTAATCTATCAGTATGCCAATTAGCAGATGAATCATCAAAATCATCAAAGGTTAATTTTCTATTTAATTTTTTTTCTAAATCTAAAATACCATCCATACCTTCACCACCTGCTGCATTCCAAATAGAATCTTTTACAACAAATGTTGTTGTTTCAGGTTTTTTAATAATATCAAACCACATAATTATCACGCAATTGTTATATTTGTTTCATTCCATTCGGAGTCCATTCTCCAACCATCAATATCAACCCAAAAAGAAAGACATACATCGTAATTCCCACTTGGTATATTTATTTTAGTAAAGACCTTGTTATCTATTTCTTGACCTGTTGTATTGTAACCTGCAAAGTTATTATAATAATAAGTTTGATTTCCAGTCCATTTAATAACAACATCAACTTCAATATACTGTTTTACTTCGCAAGACCAATCAGCATCCCAATAGATTTTCAAATCTGTTGTATTATTGGATGTAATTAATTCTACTGAAGCACTGTAAAAAGAACCAGTACAGTTTTCTTCCGGTTCTTCATACTCACATGAACCATCATCAATTGTTGCTTCGTAATTATAATTCATAGCCATATCATCCATACAACCATATATTTCTTCTTCCTCATAATAACATGAACCATCATCTTCATTTGCGTAATCGTCATAATTAATTGCATAGTAATCAGTACAACCCCAATAGATTTCATATTCAGGTTCTTCATCTTCCCAAAATGGTTCTTCAGCACCAGCAGGTGTTAAATTAATAACACCACCTAATTCTAAGCCACTTGTTGCTAAAAGAATCAATATGGGGATAACTGCTATTAGCAGTTTATGTGTTGCCTTTGCTGCACTGGTGGCTTTTTCAAGAGCCGATGTGTTTTCCTTCATAGCGTTAGAATTATTCAATTTACCATCATCTAATAGATCTGCTATAACATCACCTTTACTACGCCCTGTCAATTCTGCTATCTCATCAGCATTTTCTAATGAGGCTTGTATGTCGGGTGATGTCATTTGTATTCCTCCTGTTGTCTATTACCACGGACCATAAGTTCCTGCATCTATCGACTTTCTAGCCGCTTCTAAAAAAGTATATTTTTTCTCATTAGTTACATTACCCATTCTTTTATAGAAGTCGTAGGGAAATTTATATGTATTGCCTTTTCTTAATTGTTCAGTATCAATAACAGTATTACCATCTAAAACAAAAGCATGTCCGTACACTACTCCTTCTATCCCGCCACCTGTTCCTGTTACATCTGCATGAACGAGAATTAAATCATCTCTCCCATTTTTCATATTTTCCTCTATAATATAAGTATAAGCAGTAACGTAACATAGACCACATGCTTTTACTTTGAGTATATCTTCCCAATTCATGTTACCACCGCAGGTCTGAATACTTATCATCAGTTATATTTAATAAACCTTTGTTACTAGATTCAGGTGCGGGTTTGGTTTCATAACCAGTCCATGCAAGCCACATTTCTTTATCTTTAACTGGTAGAACTCTAAAATGTATTTTACCTTTAGTTTCAGGTCCATCTAAAATATATTCGTGATAACCATCTCGATTAGCACCAAAAATTAAACTTCCCCTTTCTAATAATTTTTCTTTATCGGGGTTTTTATCAACAGATGCAGGATATTTACCTGCTTCCCCTAGTAAGTCGTATATTTCTTCTTCATTATCTACTTTAATATGCCAAGACATTTCACCTTCTTTATATTTAATTACAAAGTTAAGTGTTTTATCTTCTCTATGCCATATTTCAAATTTACCCTTTGGTTTATTCTCGGCCTTATTAATAATTATATCATCAAAAGAAAACATTTTATTTCTTTTATCATAAATAATACCATAGGTTTCCCCACCCTTTTTTAACCTTTGTAATATTTTATCTTGTGAATTATTACCACCAAATAATCTATTAGTTAAATCTTTATCATGTTCTGTAACCTTCTTAGTTAAAGATTCTATATTGGCAGGACCATCTCTTAAGACTTGTTGGATATAGGTAAAGAACCTTCCATTATCTTTACCATAAGCAACCCTCAATTCATCCTTCCAAATATCTATATCTAATTCTGCATTTTTAGCCATTAAATTATTATCTGTAAATCCGTAAAATGTAAATCCTTCTAAATCTAATTCACCTTCAAACTTAGCCAAACCATGCACCCCATCAGTAACTGTATATGATTTCTTTAATGCTTCTACTGTGTAGTCGGATAAACTTTTTTTACCATCTTTTGTTAAAAATTCCAAGGTAACTAATTTGTCAGGTTGTGTAGTTTCTGGTTTTTCCACTACATTAGCATTATACAAACTGTAGCCTTTTTTGGAATTACCCTGCACTTCATCTATTTTCACACGAATAATATCACTAACTTCTGCCTGTATTTTAGTATTAGTTGTTTTACCTACAAACATGTAGTATTCTTTTTCTAATTCTTGCACCTTTTTCGTATCTTCATCAACAGGTCCAATACCCATTTTATAATTAAAAGTACCATCTTTATTCTCTTTAGTTTCTAATACTACCACATCTAGATCTACAAATTTTTTCCATTTAATCCATTTAGGGTTTTTCTTTTTCCCTATAACATAGGAAGACTTAGCATCTTTAATTACAACCCCTTCACTTGTAGGATTATTCATTATTTCCATAGCATATTCTTCAATTTCTTTTAAGGAGTCTGCATCTCTCGTATTTGACTTATTAGGAAATACTAAATATTCATCTGATTGGACAGCAAAGTTTTGCATTAATATTTTTAATCTTTCTTCTAATTTTTCACTAACAGTAGATTCGTCTTCAAAATACATTATATCAAAAATATATATTTTTATTTCACCTTCACTTTCTATACCCTTTTTATTAATATGGGCTAAAGTATCTGCTCTAATTAAAGGTTCGTTATCCTTATGTAAGATTGCCTCACCGTCTAAAATACAATTAGGAAATTCTCTCTTTTTTAATATTTCAACAGCCTTACCCATTTTATCAGTAATGTCTTTTCCGGTATAAGAATAAATCGTAACCTTATTATCAAACTTGTGTAACTGTACACGAAGACCGTCATACTTTTCCTGTACTACATACTCTCCAGTAAAACCATTAATTTCATTCATATCTTCTATTTCAAAAATACGATACATGGGTTTATTAGGTACGACAAATTTATTTTTCTTATCTTCTTTTACTAAAGGAGTTGGGCTACCTTTCCCTGAAATAAGTCTATACAATTGATTAGCCTTTTTATTATCAACATTAAGAGTTTTATCTGAATATAAAATACTAGTATCTATATTTGGGAATGCTTCTTTAATTTGTGGGTCTTCTAAATATTCTCTTAATTGTATTACAAGGTCTTCCCAATCTTGATTATCATTAGGATTATCTATAGCATTTAAATATTTAGAACCCATCATATTACAAAAGGAATTTACATTTTTACCTATTGTGTCAAAAGGAATATCAAAAGGGTTAATAATAATCCCCCCTACAATTGTTCATCTGTTGGGGTTAAACTGTCTACTAGAGGTACTTGTAGAGTATGTTTATATCTTTTTAGAGCAGCGAGAGCAGTTTCTAAAGTAGATTCTAATTCTTTATCTTGTGAATCTTCCGGCTTTTCTATATCTTCAACAGGTGCTTCTTCATCTTTGTAAAGCATATGTGTAGGCATCAGATTTTTCTTTGATTGTTTAACAACAGGGATTGGTTTATTAGCAGATTGGGTAACTGTGTTTAAATTAAGTTTACCCTTAGATTGCTTCCCCTTCCCTTCTTTTGCTTCTTCTACACCTAAAGCATTACTGATTAAATATACTTGCTCATTCAATTGGGAAAGTAAAGTAGTAATACGGTCCCCATCTAATTGTTCTATTCCGTTTGTTTCATCTTTTGCCATTATTACTCACCTGTCATTCTTCGAACCATATCGTCTAATTGAGTCCAATCCATTTTTGAAATAACATTAGAATCTGGCACTGGTGAAGTAGACCTATGTGGCCTTGAGCCTTCAACTTTGACTAATCCCGACTTCATTAAAATGTTGTCACCGTCATAAACATATTTTTCTAATTCTTGTACTCGCTCTACTAACATTTTCAACAATACTGTTAAATCACCATATTCTTCATTCATTCTTCTTCTTCCTCCGGGTATACTTTTTCTCTTAATTTCCTGTATAAATTTTCATACTTTTTTCTTAATGAAGCGGCTACTTTAATCATTTTTAGATTGTCTTCTTCTAGCCCTTCTAGTTCGCCTGTACTACCCTCTACTTCGTCTAATATATTTATAAGTTTTCCTAATTTTAGGTATTCCTCACCAAAATATTCAGTTGGGTCGGCATCTTGAAGGTAGGTTTTGACCTTCCTTCTTTGTTTAGAGTTTAGATCATCCATAGACTTTTTCAACTTATTATTAAAATTCCTTAAGTCTTGCACTATTTTCTTTTGTGTTGGTTTAGCCTCCCTTAACAATATTCTATAAGGGACTTTAGTAGCGATAGCCCTAAGAATGAAATAACCGTAAGTTTTATTATTAACGGGCGTGTCTATAAAATTTATAACATTATCCCTCAATACTTTATCTTCTATTTCAGGTCTTTTTACTATTATTTTACCTAATTCTTCTAGGCTAAAATTATTACTTAATTCTAAACCTTTTAATATATTTTTATTTATTGTATCCATTTTAGTTTTATCTAATACAGTGTCTACCATAATATTATTATCTACGGTTTCTTTAATATTTGTTTGCATTTCCCATATGTTATCATAAAAATCTTCGTTATTTTTACCTTCTAATGAACTTCTAGAAGAACCACCAAATAAATTTTCAACTAAATTTAGTAAATGTTTTAATTGTAGTGGGTTATAGCCATTATTTCCCATCCATGTGTTTATCGCTGTTTCTAGTCTTGGGTGATGCATCGTACCGCCTACCTGCATTTTTAAATGAGTTAAACTAATTATTAAAGACCCATGACTTACCTTGAAGGGTCTTAAAGGTTTTTCACTTTCTGTATCATCTAAGAAATGCATTTTTTGGGTTGTGCCTTTTGCATCAAAAAATTCTGCTATAACTACAGAGTTATATTTTTTCTTCTGTTCTGTTTTAGAAGAAACCTTACTTTTTCTTGAAAGTCTAATAAGTATTTTTCTTAAATCGGTATCTACTTTTGGGGTTTCTTGGTATTTTGCCTTTATTTCTTCTAATTCTTCGGTAGAATCAAAACCCATATCTTCTCCTGCTAATAATTTTTCCCAAGCATTTTCAATTTCCTCGACTGTTGGTGTTGGAACTATTTTTTGTAGAATTATTTGTATAAATTTAGATTTATCAGTAGGTTTAATATCTCTATCTTCGTATTTAATAGAAGTTTTTCTATTTATTACCTTTAATTCTTCTTCAGTGGGAATATATTTTTCTCCTTCTACTTTAGGTTTAACTTTTAAATCTCTAGTTCTTTCACCCTCGGAAGATTTTTTAGCCTTTACATACATTGGTTTAAAAGTATTTAGAATTTCTGTATCTCCTAATTTAGTATTTGTTTTTTTCTTAACTTCTGTAACAATAAGAGAGTCTATTTTTTCTTTAGTAATAGACTGTTCGTTATTCTTTATACTTTGTTTAGATATAGTAATAATTTTCTGCAAAGATATTAGACCTTTTTTGATTTTAGCGTTTTTTGCTTTATTTTTCTTAGGTAATAACTTTAATTCTTTTCTTAATTTTATAACCTTATTATTAGTTTCAAGTATTTCTTTTTCACTAGTTTTTATTTCCTGAATTGAATTTTGGATTAATGTATTAATTGGTGACATTAATTCTATATATGCTGATAAATCCTCTACAAAGTCCCCCGCCCTATTTGTATACCCGAAGGGAAAATCTTCTTTTTTACCTTCCTTGTTTCCTTTGATATTTTCTTCTAAAACATCTAGTAGGTCGTCTTCCTTTGCAATAATCATATTCAAACCTCACGCCATTTATTATTACCTTTTTTACCACCAGTGATTACACCCGGAATATCGGGTTGTGTTTCAAATGCTGCTGGCGGAATTTCTGGGATAGGTGGACAAAGATTTGTAGTTTTTACTTCCTTCTTTACCGGCCTATCTGCTTCCTTTTCTGCTTCCTGTAGGGCCTTTCTTGCTTCTTCTAATTTTTTTCTTACTATTTCGCTCATATTAACCAACTCTCCTTTCTGTTCTTTTATCAACATTATTATTTGCTGCTTGTGCTGGTAGTCCAGTATTTCTTTGTGGAGGACCAACACTCATTGAAGGTTTATTTCTAGTCATAGTCTCTTCTTGTATCTGTCCTAATTGGGAAGCATCTACATTTGTACCGGCGTAAGGATCTGTTTCTAACTTTTCATCTTTTCCTTCTGCTGATGGTGCATCCATTTCTAAATTAACTTCTTGTTTAGGTGGGTATTTTTTATAAATAAAGTTTCCTTCTTCATCCATGTCTACTTCAAATCCTAAGTTTTTAATTTGTGTAGCCATGTTAATTTCTATTTCTCTCCTTCGTAGTCTTGCTAAGTTATCTTCTTCCTCACTTCTTAGTAATTGTAATTTCCAATCTGTAATACCAAATTGCTTCATTAAGAATGGGAACATATATTTGTTGTATACATTTTGGGCCATTTCAACAGCCCTGTTGGTAACAAGAATCTGCATACCTTCGTTATTAAGACCTCCACTTGCTGCTGAATCAGACATAAAGATTTTACTTACTCCGTAGAAAGCACAAATCCTATCTCTTAAATCTTCCTTAACTGCTATGTAGTCCATTTCCTTTAAAGTATTCATAAATGGTATCCATTCAACGGAACCTTTGCTACCTGTATCTGTTTCAATACCCATAATAGGTATGTAATGAGGGTCCTGTTCCAACTTCTCCTTCACACCCTTCCAATATTTAATCAATGACTCCATGTTATTAGTCTGTACAGCCAATATACCTCTTGGTGTGCGAGCCTTAGAATAACTTGTACTAACATATGATTCCATAGCCGCTAAGGTAAAGATATTATTCCATAGGGTGATAACAGGTGGATGTCCGTATAAGCGAGTAGGACTGTATTTACTTTGATGTATAACTTCCCCTACAATAAAATTTTGGTCTTCACCATTAACTTTATTTACAAATTCAATAGGGTGTAATTTACCATTACATTCTACACACTTTTCGAATACATCGGTACTATGATAGTCTCTATGTGTGATACAAGTAAAACGATTAAAACCTCTATCCCCATGTTCATCTGTTTCTATAAATAGTGTAACAGGGTCGCCTCTATAAATTTCATTAATTTTGGATAATACTATATCTCCCTTTTCGTCTAAATAATAATCCTTTACTAATATCATATAGCAATCATCTATAATATTTAAATCTGTTTCTAATTCTTTTAACACATCTATAAACATTTGGTGGGCATCATTAACATACCCGTTAAAGAAATTTTCTGCATAATTCTTTTGCTTAAAGGAAGGTTTGCGTAAATTTGTAGATTCGCAATTCATACAATCATCTACTATTTTTTGATGTTCATATCCGCAATCTTTACATTTTAACTCAAATGCTTTTGCCCACTGATAACTTCGTCTAAATATTTCAGTCTTTAATTGTACCATACACGACCTAACAATAGTTGAATTTTTAGCAGTTTGGTATAATACTGGCCCTGCCATATGTTGTGGGTGTCTCCTTTCTTGTATTCCTAAATTAAATATTTCTTTCTCTTTAGGAACAGGTGTTTTCCGTCTAACTAAATTTTTAACTTTATCTGCAATACCCATTATTATTCCTCCTTAACTATCGAATCTAATTCATCCATTGTTGTCATTTTACAATTAACTTTATACTTGGCTATGTCTTCCTCGTTAATCCCGTACTTATCAAATTCCCATTTGTTTTTAGCGTCTTTCCAATTTTCGTACTTAATTAGTTTGAAAATTTCACCCACTCTATCTTTAGCCCACGGTTGTTTCTTATAGTTCTTTTTAATCCTAATGGCCTCTAAGAGCAAATAACCCTGCTCTTTCTTCATGCGGAGATGCGGTATACACTTATCTAACAGGGTAATTATATCATCTTGTTTGTAGAAATTTAACCTATGCTGACTTCTATTATTCTCCCCTACCTTTTGGTCGAGGTGAAGTCTACCAATCTTCATCTCTCCTTCTAATTCTTGGAAAAATGCCTTACCCCTATTACCCGTAGCAACCATCCCTACTCTTGGTGAATGAGTTGAATCCATAGTAATGTAACCATCAGAATCAATAAAGCCAGCCACATAAGAATAAAGATCCTTCTTAATATTATCACTTAGGAGATAATAATCCCCTTCGACATTTGTTATATCTAACCGTTTTAACATTTTAGATATAGTTTGGGGGGTAGAAGAATCATGATAACCTTTAGGTAAAATAGAGTGTATTTTATTACTAGTAATTCCAGGTTCATTACATACAGATTTAATTAGTATGTCGTCTAAATTATTTTGTCTTGACTTTCTTATAGACTGGTGATTAATATCTTTCAAAATAGACCTAATCCCCTTTTTAGAATTTTTAAATATATTATTATATTCACAATACTCAGCACCGAAATCTAACTTAGACTTCATAGTATCGGCTTCCCATATATCTTTAAGGTGGCCTATAATAATATTTCTAGTTTCCCCATCTTTGATATAGTCTAATTTTCTAATCATTTTTAAGTTAGGTGTCATAGTTTTGAGAGGTTTTGTATACGGATTAAGCCAATATACAGACTTAATACAACTGTTTAGATATTCTGTATATGCGTTAATTAAATGGTCTACAGTTTTACTAATTTTATCTCTAGCCCCACCTTTTAATTCCCTTCTTAACATTCTTAGTTCTTTAGTTATTTCAGGTATTGTTTTGTTGTCAATTAGGGGTTCAGTGGGTAGAGCATTTAACATAGACCTTGCTTCTGATAAATTAATAGAATACACCTTTGAAATGTCTTTAATAATTTCTGTTTCATCTGAGGATTGATAGCCTAACCAATCTTGTAGTTTAATTTGACTAAGTAATTCATCTTTCCTTTTCTTTGCTTCAGCATCAGCCTTTGATTTATCTTCATCGTATTCAGATAATTTCCTACGCAATTCTTCGGTGTCTATTTCTTCTTCTTTAAAAATTAATTCCATGTATCCCACCCCCCATATTTGTCCTCGACGATACTAAATTACTAGAAAATAACCCATCTACATCAACATCAATAAAGGCATCGTTAAAAGACTTTGTGGCATAATTAGCCAATGCCAATGCTATAACGCAATCATCATGGGCTCCCAAACCTTCTATTTTACCTTGTGTGCTAATACCAAATGCTTCCAATTCTTGTATAATTGCATTACTAACGCCTTTAGCAGCATCGTCAGCATAGGGGAATATAATTTTATCATTTTCTAGGTTCATTTGTAGGTTAAGGATAATTTCCTCTTTCTTTTTCCTACTCATTGTGAAATCCCTAACTGGGAAATCTGTTATATCTCTCAACTCCATACTAAATGATTTGGCAAATGTATTTGTTTCTATCATAACCACTTCAGGTTTAAATCTTTCACATAGGTCACTTATGCGGGTGATGTGACTACGGAAATCTACATTCTTTTCCCTAACCATGTGTACTATCTTTTTATTCATATCTTCGTCTACCTCTATCACTATCATAACTGTGTAGTCCCCGTTCACTGATAACGAGGGGTCGTAGCCTATATAATACTTCATACTCTCCTTACCCCTGTATAGTAATCTTTCGGTTCTATCTTTAGATTTGTCGATATATTCTTTAGTAAACAACATTGTGTTTGATGATATAGGAATACATAAGTATTCACGAGTAAATTTAGATGAGCCTATTTCTTTCTTCCTTCTTTCTAACGAATCTATATCCCAACGGGAAGGCCATAATGCCTCACCATGTTGATTAATTGCCGGATAGTGATTAACACTGTATTCGCTATTTTCTTCTAATTCAGCGAATATATCTGTGTATGTAAATGGAGTGCCTACCATTCTTAATGATGCTGTGTGGTGCAGGGTAGGTATCATATCTCCCCAAAACCAATCTGTAACTCTTTGTATTGCGGCTATAGTAAATTCTTTCATTGGATCATCAATAATAATTTCTTGAGGGTGAAGACCTCGAATCTGAGAACCTACTGAACGCTCTAAAATTTCATTGCCATTTGTTAATCGCATAGAACCTACAGCCCAGCCAGACTTAGGTTTGAATGGTCTTAATGCTGGTATATTTGTGAACATGCGGTCTATATCTTTCATGTGAACCATTGTCTGTTTTTGGTTTGAGGAAATGTAGAGCATTTGATATGGTGGCTCTTGAAATATTAATTGGTGAACAGCCCATGCGTGAAAGAATACAGACTTACCGTGGTCCCTAGAACATATAATAACTGTACGCTGTGTTGAATGTACAAGTTCTAACCATTGAGTGTGGAACGAAGCCATTTCATATCCTAATATGTTTTCAAAGAAGTAAGGAAAATTATTCTTAGACATTTTCATGTCCATTTCAGTTAATAGGTCCATTACTGTTCATCCTCCGGTGAATAAAATACGGGAAGGTTGATATTCCTTCTCAACCTATTATTCATTTTCTGATGGAATTTAGCCTTATCTTTTTTACCTATTTTTAAACTTCTACTTTGCATTTTTCTGTGATACTTTCTTTTCTCATCATTAGTCATGTTTTCATATTCTTCCCTTGTGGATGTTTTATTCATTATGCTTTCCCCACCATATTTAGAAGCCGCAAAGGTAGGAAGTTTGTTATTTCTACGAAATCTATTTATCATTCTTATATGAAATTTTTTCTCTTCGCCCTCAGTTAATCTACTCATACCTATATGGTAGTTATTTTTTTCTTTAATAGTTAAAGTTTCATAAACTTCTTGTGAAAGTTCTTGATATGGCATAGGATTACCATGAGGGGTTTGTTTACCTTTATG
>Ga0114997_10001250_pt1 | contig 21292 bp, 18 predicted proteins | sample ArcticOcean_MG_C_2_FD_87045 | JGI IMG/M metagenome (GOLD analysis project Ga0114997, IMG submission 87045) | Marine microbial communities from western Arctic Ocean - ArcticOcean_MG_CB4_136 | ecosystem: Environmental > Aquatic > Marine > Oceanic | place: Arctic Ocean: Canada Basin | collected...
AAAAATAAATATATTAAATGTTATTTAAACTACACCTATAAAACAAAATAATCTTTTATAAAACAAATAAACCCTTGCTTAAAAGCAAGGGTTTAAAAAGGTTTTTAAAGCTTTTATTGATTTTAACGGTATTAGAACAAATATAAAAATAAAATTTTTATCAAAAGTATTATTAATTAAACATTTATAAACAATTTGTCGTTTTTAGTTGATAACAGCCCTAGACCTTATTAATTACAAGCTCTACAATAGCCCCTATAGCCTTTTGAATATCAGAAAGCTTAGAATTGTAGTGATTGACCATTACACTAAACAAAATTATTTTTTTACTCTTTATTATATATCCACTAAGACAATGATTGTTTTTTAAAGTCCCTGTTTTAGCATAAACTCTAAATTCCTTATTTAAAAATTCATAACTTAAGCCTTTACTCGTATTATTTATACTAGGAAAGAGAGCCTCTATTTCTTTTAAGCCTATCTTTTTGTAAATTTTTTCTAATACATAAATTATAGATTTTGATGTCGCCATATTATATCTTGACAATCCCGAGCCGTCATGCCAAATAGGAGGACTTTTGATCCTCGATAATTCCTTTTCAACAAAACTATTAATTCCTATATTAATGTTAAATCGATTATTATTTTTTGCGCTTACCATTAACATTAAAGATTCTGCAATTAAATTATCGCTATGATGAAGCAACGCTTTATATAGAGTTTTTTCTTGACCACTATAAAGGGAAGAGTATTGTTTTATTTGACTAGGATCAGTATTATCGCTATACAAGATTGACCTTCCTGTCTGCTGACTAAGGAGTATTGTAAATAAATTATAATTAGTTGAAAATGGGATATAAAGAGTATCGTTCTTCGTGTTTCTTAAGATTTCCTCTATGGGACTATTTATTTTTATTTCACTTTTATTTTGGCTGAAATATCTTGGACTAAACTCTATAGAGTCATTGTTTGTGTTTTTAATTAACCCAACAACATTTCCATGAAAAGGAAATGTAGATCTTTCTGCTGAAAAATAATAGCTTTTGTCGTCCCAAGCCCACCCAGGTCCTAAAGGACTGGACTCCATTTTTGTGTCTATATATATTAAGGAGTCTTTTTGTTTTGATAAAAAAGGAACTATAATTGAATCCGCATACTTAGGATGAGCAAGCAAGGGATATCCTGAAGACCAAAAATAAAATTTATCCTCTATTTTTTTATAATGAAGCGAGGGAATTGAGTCAAAAGAAGTTATTGCAGCTAAAAAAGTAAAGAGCTTCATGTTTGAGGCTGGAGTCATAAATTTATCCGATTGAAAATCAACAATATTTTTATTTTTTTCTAAATCATAAAATACTGCAGAAACTATCGATCCTTTTAAAGCCTCTTGATTTTGAATTATTTTTAGGAATTTTCTCTCAGAGATACGCTGCCCAATTACATTTTGAGAAAAGATTGTAACTAAGACTAAATAGATGATTGTTTTAAAATACAATTGATTGCTGAACATTAAAAAAAATAAATTGAAAGAAAAAACATATATTTAAAATCTAAAAAAAATATTAAGCATATGACTTATATATGTTGTATTGATATAAATAATCATTATAATGGACTCTAAAAAAATTAAGATAGCAAAACTCTACTGGAAAAAAAACTTACAATACCTTTTTATTCTTCTCTCCATATGGGCTTTAGCTTCATTTGGAGCTGGAATTATATGGAAAGAGTGGCTAGATCAATTTTATTTATATGGATTCCCTTTAGGCTTTTGGTTTGCCCAACAAGGGTCTATCTATATTTTTGTCGTATTAATATTCGTTTACGTAAGATTAATGAACAGACTGGATGACTCCATATTAGAAAATTTAGATAATACAAATAATTAAAATATATATATTAGGATGAGCGTACAATTATGGACATATATTATAATAGGGTTAACCTTTGCTTTATACATTTTTATAGCAATTAAATCTAGAGCGAACTCTACTAAAGAATTCTATATTGCAGGGGGCGATGTGTCTCCTCTTGCTAATGGAATGGCTACTGCTGCAGATTGGATGTCTGCTGCTTCATTTATCTCTATGGCTGGGATTATTGCTTTTTCTGGCTATGACGGATCTGTTTACCTAATGGGTTGGACTGGAGGCTATGTCTTATTAGCCTTGTTATTAGCTCCATACCTTAGAAAGTTTGGCAAGTTTACTGTTCCTGACTTTATTGGAGATCGATATTATTCTCAAAGTGCTCGAATTGTTGCTGTACTGTGCGCTTTAATTGTTTCATTTACCTATGTGGCAGGTCAAATGAGAGGAGTTGGAATAGTTTTTTCAAGATTTCTGGAAGTAGATATTAATACTGGCGTATATATAGGAATGGCAATAGTATTGTTTTATGCCGTTTTAGGTGGGATGAAAGGAATTACTTACACTCAGGTAGCTCAATATTGCGTATTAATATTTGCTTTTATGGTTCCTGCATTCTACATATCCTTTCAAATGACTGGAAACCCAATACCTCAACTTGGCATGGGAAGCACTCTAAATGATGGCTCTGGTCAATACTTGTTAGAAAAACTCAATGGTTTATCAAAAGAATTAGGCTTTAGTGCCTACACTCAAGGAAATAGACCAATAATAGATATACTTGCTATTACTTTCGCCCTAATGGTTGGAACTGCTGGTTTACCTCATGTTATCGTTCGTTTCTTTACAGTTAAAAGAATGCGAGATGCTCGAAAATCAGTAGGATTAGCTTTGCTTTTTATAGCGCTACTATACGCTACAGCTCCTGCAATTTCTGTTTTTTCTAAAATGAACCTTATCGAAACAGTGAGCAATAAACCCTATAATAAAATGCCTAAATGGTTTAAAAACTGGGAAAAAACCGGCTTAATAGAATTTACTGATAAAAACAACGATGGTACTATCCAATATTTAGCTGATAACAATAAAAATGAGCTAAGAATTGATAATGATATTATGGTTTTGGCGAATCCTGAAATTGCTCAACTTCCAGCATGGGTTATTGCACTAGTTGCTGCAGGTGGATTAGCCGCTGCTCTCTCAACGGCTGCTGGATTGCTTTTAGTTATCTCTACTTCAGTTTCAAATGATTTGGTTAAAAAAGTCATTAATCCAACTATTAGCGAAAAAAATGAACTTTGGACTGCGCGTATCTCTGCATCTGTAGCTGTTTTAATTGCTGGTTATTTCGGCATACACCCCCCAGGGTTTGTTGCTGCAGTAGTAGCCTTAGCTTTTGGACTAGCTGCAGCATCTTTATTTCCGGCAATTGTTTTAGGCATCTTCTCAAAACGAGTAAACAAGCCAGGGGCGATTAGCGGTATGGTGGTAGGTATTTTATTTATGCTATACTATATGATAAAATTTAAACTAGGATGGTTTGGAGAAATCCCTCCCAAAGGTGATTGGTGGTTTGGAATTTCACCTGAAGGATTTGGCACCGTAGCGATGATGATGAATTTTATAGTTTCAATATCAGTTTCATATCTTACCTCAAAGCCTCCTAAAGAAATAGTGGAAATGGTAGAAAGAATAAGAGTGCCTGAGGGTTTTTAATATGAAATTTTTACTGATAATCTCATCAATAATTGCCGTTCTATCCTATAGCGTAGTTGTCATAATGTATAAAAATCTGAGTTTTATTGATACTCCTTATTTGATTTTAGGATTTATTTTCACAGCTTTAAGTTTAATTGTAGTATATAAGATGCAAAAGTAAAGACATCTAGTTGTTTACTTTTAAATTTAATCCTAAATAAAAGCTCCTTAATGGAGCTGGCTCATAATGTCTTGCTCCAAAAGCATTTATCCTTATATTGTCTGAATAATAAGTGTTAAAGGCATTGTTTAACGCAAAATAAGGATTCCAACTAAAATTATTTGTTTCCCATTTTTTTCCAATCTTAAAATTACCTAACCAAAATGATTTTTCTTTGATATTATTATCATCTGAAGTATAAATGTCTCCATTAAATATCATTTCAGATGAAATAATTAATCCTTTAAAAGCCTTTATGTTCAATGTGGAATTAAATAAATTTTTCGGAATGCCTGGTAAAACATTCCCTTTTAAATTTTTACTATTTAATATGTAATTATTGAATTTGAATTCTGAAAATGTATATGTATTATCCAGATTAATATTATTTGAAAACTTATAATTTAAGACAACTTCAAGTCCTTTTCTGATGGTTTTTCCAGCGTTTCTATAAAAAGTTCTTCCTGGAAATTCTTCTATTTCATAAGGCACTATTTCGTCATCCGTTGGAATGTAAAATCCTACTATTTCAAATTCATGTTTTTCAGACTTTGAACGGTATCCAATCTCGACATTAGAAGCCTTTTGAGTAGATAAACTGGGGTTTAGACCGATCTGATTATATGGGTTTGAAGAAAGCTCACTTAACGTAGGTGTTTCAAAGCTTGAAGAGAAAGAACTCCAAATGTTTTTATTATTGCTTATTGTATAATTAAAGCCAAAACTAGGGTTTAATTTATTTAAATTAATATTAATTTCATTTTGATCTGTTCCTAAAATATTTTGATCCCATCTAAGACCAAAAGTAAAAAGAATCTCTTTAAACTTTAAATGATCTATTAAATAAAAACTTATACTTTTAAATGATTCCAATTGATTTAATGTGATCTCTCCTTGAAGCCCTTTGATATTTTTAAATCTTTTTCTTAAATCATTTTGAACGGCCCATTCAGATCCTAATAGAAATGTGTTTACAGATTTCTCTTTTAGTCTTTTAATCTCAATATTTAAATTCCCTCCCCAATAATATCTATTTAAATTAATAATTCCTCCAAACTCAAAAGGTAGTTTGCCATAGAAATTTCTTTTAGAATAAAAAGTTGATGCAGCCCATTTAAAATTAGATGAACGTTCTAAATTCCATTGTAAAGATGTCTTAAAATGATCAATTGACTCATAAGTGTCATACTCCTTGTTTGCGCTTCTAGCTTGAGTTCTTTTCTGATTTCTTTCTTCATTAGTTAATCCCCCTGAATCTCCTGCATATGGACTGTCAGTGTATGACAATAAGGCTTTAAAAGCTCCATTTTTTTTTGATTTATAAGAGACTTTACTCAAAAAATTTGATTGCTCAATTCTGCTTCTGTCTCTATAACCATTATTTTTTATTCTATTAATATGAAAAAGTGATTCTAAATTTGATTTTTTCAAACCTAAACTAGCCTGATAATTTTCCATTCCATAAGATCCAATAGTAGTTTTAAGATTGACAAAGTCATTTTTAAAATCAGAAAGGGACTCAATATTAATAACCCCTCCAGATGCATTACCATATAAACTTGCAGATGGCCCTCTGATGACTTCTATTTTCTTTATTATTCCAAGATTCAGATTATCTAATTGACCTTGACCGTCAGGAGTTGTCTCAGGAATTCCATCAACAACCAATTTAATTCCTCTAATTCCAAATGCTGATCTTGCACCAAAACCCCTAATAGAAATTCTTAAATCCTGAGCAAAATTATTAGCATTAAGAGTAAACACTCCCGGAACTTTATTTAAATATTCCTGTAAAGAGTTTTGTTGTAAAATATTTAAATTTATGGAACTATCTATGATAGATAGAGATAAAGCTATATTGCTTTTTTTAGAAGATATCTTAGTAGAGTTCACAACCACTTCTTTGAGGTTGAATATTTTAATGTCAGTTGTATCTTTATTTTGAGCAATTAAGGGTTTACCCCATGCTAAAAAAAAAATAAAAATAAATAAATTTGAATTAGTTTTAAATTTTTTATTAAACATTTACTATTTTTTAATCGCTAGATTTACTTCTGCAATATTAAAAATAATTTAATCTTCATGAAAAAACCCATCAATATTATTTTAAAAAGTTTAACTGTATTTTTCTTATTTATAATTCTTGCTGCAACATTCTATTATTTAAATACCTTAAGATTAATTGAAAATTATCATAGTGAATTAGGTCCTGAGGTCAAAAACATAACTATAGAAAAAGTTACATATAGAGATTTAAATAAAAATGGATTATTAGACGCCTATGAAAACCATCAATTAACTGTTGAGGAAAGAGTTAACGACTTAGTCTCTAGAATGACTGTAGAAGAAAAAGCCGGCATGATGTATCTAGCAATGTGTAGAATGACCAATACTGGTGATTTATTAGATTTTCCAATCTTTTTTGGAAATTTTAAAGAAGTTTTCCTTTCTTTAATTTTTCCAGCAACAAGTAAAATGCTAATAGATTTAAAATTAAATCATTTTGGAAATGAAGATACTTACTCAGGAGAAACTACTGCTTTATTTTATAACAAAATTCAAAAAATTGCAGAAAGAACTAGACTTGGAATTCCGGTTACTCTAGCCTGTAATCCAAAACATACCTTAGCTGATGGATTAGGATTTGACGCTGGAACTCAAAGCTTTTCTAATTGGCCTAGTCCATTGGGGTTTGCGGCAACAAGAGATACTGCTTTAGTTAGAAGTTTTGGATTAATAGCTAGAGAGGAATACAAAGCTGTAGGTTTTAGATTAGCCCTTCACCCTGTCGCTGATCTAGCAACAGAACCAAGATGGATGAGAGTTTATAGTACTTTTGGAGAAGATGCGAATTTAGCTAAAGCGATGACTTATGCCTATATTAAAGGCTTTCAAGGAGACACATTGACTTCCGAAAGCGTAGCTTGTGTAACAAAACATTTTAGCGGTGGTGGCCCTCAAAAAGATGGTGAAGATCCACACTTTGTTTATGGAAAAGATCAAGTATATCCAGGAGACATGTTTAATTATCATCTTCTTCCTTTTAGTGAGGGAGCTTTAAAAGCTAATACTGCTCAGATAATGCCCTATTATGGAATTCCCCAAGGGCAAACATCTGAAAACGTTGGATTTAATTTTAATAAAGATATAATAACTCATCTTTTGAGAGATTCTTTAAAGTTTAAAGGTGTTGTTACAACGGATTGGGCAATAGTTGAAGGCCTAGGTTTAATGGAGAAAGTTGGCTTAGATGTTACCAGAGCATGGGGTGTAGAAAATTTAACTCCAGAAGAAAGATTAAAAAAGGTTATTGATGCAGGTTGTGATCAAATTGGAGGAGAATATAATTCTAAAATGTTAGTTGGATTAATTAATACAGGGGTCATAACTGAGGAAAGAATTGATGTCTCTGTGAAAAGACTTCTCAGAGACAAATTTACTTTGGGGCTTTTTGATAATCCTTATGTAGATTTAGAAAAAGTTTCAAGCGTTTTAAATAGTGAAGAAAAAAAACAGATTGCTGAAGTAGCACATGTAAAATCAATGGTCTTGGCTAAAAATAATGAAATATTACCATTAAAAACTAAATCAAAAATTTATATTGAAGGGTTTATAAACACTTCAATATTTGGGAATTTGGGAATTTTGGTTGATTCACCAGTGGAATCAGATTTTATAATTAAAAAAATTTCTACCCCATATGATGTAAGAAATAAATATTTCTTTGAATTTTTATCTAAAGCTGGTAGACTGACTTTTAATGAAAATGAATTAAATGAAATAAAAATTTTATCAAAAATTAAACCTTTGATTACAGTTTTTAATTTAGAAAGAGCTGCAGTATTAACCCCTATTGACTCACTAAGCAGTGCTTTATTAATTGAGTTTGGAACAAATGACAATATAATTGCAGAAATGATTTTTGGAATTCATTCCCCCACGGGAAAATTACCTTTAGAAGTTCCCAGAAGTAAAAAAGCAGTTGAAGATCAGCTTGAAGATGTTCCTTATGATTCAGAAAATCCTTTGTATAAATTTGGACACGGGTTAACTTATTCTAAATAAAATGTACATCCTAAGTGATACGGAGGAAATATTAGTTGCGATTATTGGGATGGCTCTTGTCCTTGGCATTTTAATAAAAAGTTATAAAGACTATAAATCAATGACTGCAGAATATAAACTTGAAATAAAAAAAAAGGAACAAGACGAGAAATATGTACAAAATTTAATTCAAGAATTAGATGACAAAAATGAATTATTAAAAAAAGCTAGTAAATTAATCAAAAAAATAAATCAAAATGATCTAAATACTTAATCATTGTATATACAACAATTGTAATGAAAACTGTTAATCAAAATGACACAATCGAAGAATTGATGCTCTTAATAGACACTATTCTTGATAATGAAAATTATATCGACTCAGTCCATAAAATAAAACTTATCACAACTCGCGAGATGATAATTAAACTGATTAAAGGCTATTGATAAACTTTTATATAGTCAATAAATAGTTTTGCGGAAATTTTGTTTGCTGACCAACTGGGCCTCCAAAGACTCCTCCAATAGCTACATTTAAAATGAAGTAAAAAGACCTATTAAGGGGCCAAGTGTCATTATTTTTAACATTAGGCCTGTAAGTGTATAGTTTTTTATCGTCCAAATAAATGCTAATATAATCCTTAGTCCAATCTGCCTTGAATACATAAAATCCATTCTCAATACCTGGATCACTTATTGTTTTGGTGTTAATTAAATTTCCATGACTACTCCTAGAATGAATAGTGATAAAAACTTCACCAGGATTCCTTCCAACATACTCCATTATATCAATCTCTCCGCAATCAGGCCATGGATGATAGTCAATATCGCTTCCAAGCATCCAAAATGCTGGCCATAAACCTTTGCTTTCTGGCAGCTTAACTCTAGCTTCGATTAGGCCATATAAAAATTCTCTTTTATTTTTTGTAGTTATCCTTGTAGAAGTGTATTTATTATCTTTTTTTTTACGGTAATAATTAATTTCCCGTCTTCAACTCTATGATTTTTATTCGTATAAATCTGCAGTTCATTGTTTCCCCAACCACAAAGATTAGGACATCCATCCCCCAGCTCATGATTCCAAGAGTCCATTTCAAGTTTATCACCATTAAAATTTTCTTCCCAAACTAATTTAAGTTCATCTTGAGCATAAAGATTAAAAGAAATAGCGATTAAAATACGTTTAATATTCATAAAATTATTTATATACTCTAACGTAATCTACCTCCATCACAGCCGATTGAAATTCATCAATCACTTTATTTCCTACAAAATTTCCTCCTATGGCAAGATTTAAAATTATAAAAAATTTTTGATTATATGGGAAATATGATTGATTAGTATATGAGTAAACAGCAATTTCATCAATATAAAAAGTTAAGGCTTGACTTGTCCACTTTGAAGAATAAACATGAAATTCCTCGCTTACATTTTTTATATCATTGGCAATAGATGTAAAATAAACTGGATCTCCATTTTCGTTTGCCCTATGAACTGTGGTGTGAATTTTTCCCTCTTTAAACCCGTCATGTTCCATTATATCAATTTCTCCACAAGTTGGCCAGTCTACTTGATCAAAATTAGACCCCAACATCCAAATTGCAGGCCATGTTCCTCCACCCTTAGGAAGCTTAGCTCTAACTTCAATTTTTCCATACATAAAATCAAATAAATTTTTGCTAACTATTCTTGCAGAAGTAAAGTCTTTATTTAAATATTTCTCTCTTTTGGCAATTATTTTTAAACTACCATTTTCAACTAAAATATTATCTGATCGATTGGTGTAATACTGAAATTCATTGTTCCACCAACTACCATTGTTAGGAGGAGTCGTCTCTGCATACCAATTTTTATCACAAACACTTCCATCCTGATTAAATTCATCAGCCCATACAAGTGTTTTGTAATCTCCAACACTTTTAGTATTTGGAATTTTACCCGAGCATCCATCTGAAACTTCTAGGACTTCTATAGCTTGTTCAATAGTTTCTGTTTTCTCTGAAAGAAGATGCTTAGTAGAGCTTTGTTGATCTGCTATAGTACATGAAACTATAAAAAATATATTGACCAAACTTAATTTTATTAACTTCATAGGCTTCAAATTTACGTTTATTTTTAGAGGACTAATTGACTTTCATTTATTGGTTTTTCTAAATAATTAGATAAAAATCACTTTAATTTCTTATTATTAATTTTAACAATTATAATAAATAGTTTAGTACTTTGAGTTAAAAATGCTATTATGGAGATAATTCCACATTCAGGCTACAGCTTGATTTCTATTTTTAGAGGACTAAGCGGTGTATTTGTTCTAATATTTATAGCTTATATTGTTAGCTCTGATAAAAAAAATATTCCATGGAAAACTGTGGGAATTGCTTTGCTTACTCAGCTAATGATCGGAATTGGAATATTAAAAATTCCAATTGTTAAATTATTTTTTGAAAAAATAGGTAAAATTTTTATTTCAATTATAGAATCTTCTGTTGACGGAACCTATTTTCTTTTTGGTTCTCTAGTAAATAAAAATAATGAATATATTTTTGCTCTAAATGTTTTACCGGTAATTATATTTTTCTCCGCTTTAACTTCTATTTTATATTATTATGGATTAATTCAGAAGATCGTTGGATTTTTTGCTTGGGGTTTAAAAAAAATAGTCAAAATTTCAGGGGCAGAGAGCCTATCCTTAACAGGAAATATTTTTCTTGGTCAAACAGAAGCTCCTTTATTAATAAAAGAATACTTAAGCAAAATGAATTCTTCAGAAATTTATACGGTAATGCTTGGAGGAATGGCCACTGTTGCAGGAAGTGTATTAGCTGGATATGTAGGTTTTTTAGGAGGGGATGACCCTGTCGAGAGACTTAATGTAACAACAAACTTAATAGCCGCTTCCGTAATGGCGGCTCCAGGAGCAGTTGCAATTGCAAAAATAATAGTTCCTAATTCTAATAAAAATATTGAAAAAAAAGTTCTCATAAATAAAAATAAAAATCAGGAAAATATTTTAGAAGCAATTACTTCTGGAACTATTCAAGGGATGAAATTGGCTTTTAATGTTGGGGCGATGTTGCTTGTCTTTATAGCTCTTTTAGCGTTAATAAATAAAACTTTATTTATTTTAGGTGACATTACTAGCCTAAATTATTTTATTCAAGATAACACCATTTATAAAGAACTTTCTCTTGAATTTATACTAGGATATATACTGGCTCCTATAATGTGGATTATCGGGGTAGCTAAAGAAGACGTAACGCTAATGGGTCAATTATTAGGCATTAAAATAGCTGCCAATGAATTTCTGGGATATATTCATTTAAGTGAATTGAAAAACCTATCAGAAAATGTTCACCTAACATATCAAAAATCTATTTTAATGGCTACTTTTATGCTGTGTGGATTTGCAAATTTTCAGTCAATTGGAATTCAAATAGGAGGCATAGGTTCTTTAGCACCTAATCAAAGAAAAACACTTTCTAAGTTTGGGGTTAAAGCTGTTCTAGGAGGAACATTAGTTTCTTTAATTTCAGCCAGTTTTGCAGGAATGATATTAGGTTAATTTATATGCAAATCACAAAACTGAATCTTTTATTTTATTCCATTCTTTAGATAAAAAATATCCTGATATTATTGCAACTAAAGTAATTGGAATAGCATAATCCAAATCTCCATAAATCCAATAACCTGTTGCAAACATACAGCTATAAATCAAAAAACATCCCAATATCATAGCTTTAATTCCAGAAGGGACTGACCATTTTTTATTTGAATTTAACACTAACTCTTCATTGTCTATTTTAGCCTCTTTTACTATTTTAGACCAACCCGGACCTCCCGGTTGAATTTTTTTATAAAAGCTTCTCAACACCTCTTTGCTCTCAGGCTGAGTTGAGAAGGTAGCGATTAGCCATATAGTAGTAGTGGTTAAAACCACCATTGGATATTCCATATAATCTTCAAAAACACCTGTTTGAGAATTGAATAAATAATTTCCAATAGGGGTTAATTTAAGTAGCAAAGAAATTATACCCGAGGCAAACATCGCAGTTATTTCACTCCAAGCATTTATACGCCACCAAAACCATCTTAAAATAAAAATCAATCCTGTTCCCGCTCCAAAAACTAATAAAAGATTAAATAATTGTAATGCATTTTGTAAAAGAAGAGCTAATAATGCACTTAGAACCATTAATATAATAGTGGAAATTCGACCTACAGCAACTAGTCTTTCTTCTGATGCGTTTGGATTAATTTGTTGTTTATAAAAATCATAAACAATATAAGACGAGCCCCAATTTAATTGTGTAGATATTGTGCTCATATAGGCTGCTATTAAAGAGGCTAGGACTAATCCTAATAATCCACTTGGTAGCATAGTCAACATTGCTGAATACGCTAAATCATTACCGAGTTTATCTTCAGTTAAATTTGGGAATGCCTCTTGAATACTCGCTAAATCAGGAAAAATAACTAACGACGCTAACGCAACAAGTATCCATGGCCAAGGTCTTAAAGCGTAATGCATTATATTGAAAAAAAAGGTGGCCCCAATCGCATGATTCACATCTTTAGCTGCAAGCATTCTTTGAGCTATATAACCTCCACCTCCTGGTTCAGCTCCCGGATACCATGAACTCCACCATTGAACCGCTAAAGGGATTATAAACAACGTTATTATTGCGTTCTTATCTGAGAAATCTGGAAGAATTGATAGTTTATCTGATATGTTTTCATTTTCGATTAACGCTTGTAATCCGCCAACCTGCGGAAGGTTTACTAAATAATAAGCGGCTCCAATAGACCCTGCCATAGCGACAAAAAATAAAATAAAATCTGTATAAATAACTCCTTTAAACCCACCTAAAGCACTAAAAATTACCGTAATTAACCCAGCTCCAATTACGGTTTGCCAGGGCTCTAAATTTAGCATTATTCCTCCTATTTTTATGGCAGCTAAAGTAACCGCTGACATAGTTATAACATTAAATATTACGCCTAAATAGATTGCTCTAAATTTTCTTAAAAATTTTGCTGAAGCACCTCCATATCTTAATTCATAAAATTCTAAATCAGTATTAACGTCTGATTTTCTCCATAATTTAGCATAAACAAAAACAGTTAAAAGCCCTGTTAATAAAAATGCCCACCAAACCCAATTACCAGAGACTCCATTAGTTCTAACTATATCCGTAACCAAATTAGGAGTGTCCGTAGAGAAAGTAGTTGCCACCATAGAAACCCCTAGCAACCACCATGGCATATTTTTCCCAGATAAGAAAAATTCCGAGGCACTACTTCCTGATTTTTTTGAAACCCAGACACCTATAGTCAGAGTAACACTAAAAAAAAATATTATTATAAACCAGTCTAGTGATGAAAGATGCATTTTTAAAATTTATTTGATAAGGATGAATATAGTAAATTTTAAAAGTAATTTTGTTAAGTATAATTTTTTAAATCAATTATTTAATTATCCATATTTTAGCTGAGATTAATAGAGTTTGTTTATTTTTCAACTTATAAAAATCATGAAGTACTCTCTGTTTTTTTATCTTTTATTTGTTGTTTTTTTAAAAATTGGGTTCTCATCATATGTTGTAGCCCAGTCTGAAATTGCTCCAATTATTTTTTCAACAGAAAAAGAAAAAAACAATTTATTGATTTCTCCAAAAAACCCCTCTCTATTTGGAGGTGATTTTTTAAAGCCCAAGCCCCTTGAAATAAAAGACCCTACTTTAAATTTTAATGCTCCTAAAGCGAGAATGGATTTAAATGAAGCATTTATAAATCCTGGTGATTATTATTTGTCTAGATTAAAAAATCCAGAAAATAAAAAAAATCCTAAAAATTTTAAAACCAATCAATATCTAGGGGACTTTAAAAGTAATGGAGAATTTGTTGAAATTATTTTCAGAGATCATGAATATCCTGATGGTGATAGAGTTCAAATTCTAGTCAATGATATTATTGTTGTTTCAAACGTTCTTCTCGAAGAAAGCTTTAAAGGGATCAACTTTAAATTAGGTTCTGGGTTTAATAAAATTGATTTTGTCGCGCTAAACCAAGGAGAAACTGGCCCTAATACAGCAGAAGTTAGAGTTTTTGATGACCAAGGAAAACTAATTACTTCTAACCAATGGAATCTTGCTACTGGAGTTAGAGCTACCCTTATTGTTGTTAAAAATTAACAGTTTGTTAATTATAAAATAATGTTGCATTAATTATTTAGTAAAACTTAAGCACTTACTTTATTAAGTAAATAATTTAATTTTATGGGCAGAAGAAAAGTAGATATAGTTGCTGTCTCAGATATCCATTTAAGAACTTTTGGTTACCATGCTGATGAATTTTTGATTTATTTAGAATCTATAAAATTCAAAAATATATGATCAAAATTTAGTATTTTTAAAAAAACTAATAAGTGCATTTTTTATCAAAATATTATCTTGTTCTTTTAATGATTATAATTCCTTTAGTAGGCTGGTACTTTAACATTTTTGCTTTATTTTTATTTATTCCACTTGCCCTTCACTATAAAAATAAGAAATAAAAATTCTTAGCATGTTAACTCGAATTGGAGAAAAATTTACAGATTTATTTAAAAGGAATATGCCTGATGCTTTTGTCTTCGCTATTATTTTGACATTTGTAGTGGGTATCTGTTCGTATTCAATTATAGATGTCACAGTCTTAGATATCATAGACTCATGGTATAAAGGATTTTGGATGCTACTCGAGTTTGGAATGCAAATGGTATTATTGATTGTAACTGGATATACAATTGCAATCTCTCCCTTTATTAAGAATCAAATTGATAAACTAACTCACTTTATTAAAACTCCCACTCAAGTTTATTATTTTGTATGTCTATTTGGAATATTAATTTCACTAATTAGCTGGGGGTGGATTGTTATTGCTGCAGTTTTAGCTAGAGAATTAGCCTTACGCATTAAGGGAGTTAACTATCCCTTTTTGATTGCTTGCACATATTTTTCTAATATGGGGTGGGTTGGAGGACTCTCTAGTTCAATCCCCCTACTTTTAAATACTCCATCAAATTACTTAATTAAGGCAGGAATATTAGAAGAGACTATTTCAACCACTTCAACTCTAGGATCGGGACTTAATATCTCTATTATTTTATTATTCCTGTTATTGGGTCCAATATTAATGACCTTGCTTAAGCCAAAAAAATATATTGGTTTTGAAATAAGTGAATTAATAAATAAAGAAGAACTAATAAAAGAAACTTCTATTAAAGATGAAGCTGAAGCTCAAAAGCTTCCTTTTTGGGCTCTTTCTGACAAGTTAAACAATAACGTTATTGTAATTTATTTAATTTGTTTGATGGGGCTAACTTATGTTTTAAAACATTTTTATTATAAAGGCTTTGATTTAAATTTAAATATTATGATTTTTATTTTTTTGATATTTGGAATGTTTTTACACAAGACGCCTATCAGATACGGAATAGCAATGAGAAAAACGAGCAGTAACGTTTCAAGTATTTTATTTCAATTTCCATTCTACGCAGGCATTATGGGCATAATGATACATACGGGCTTAGGTGAGAAATTAGCGGAATTAATCTCTAGCACAGCAACAGTCTATACATACCCTTTTTTTTCTTTTTTAATTGGGGGAATAGTTAATTTCGCTATACCATCTGGAGGTGGAGAGTTTGCGGTAATAGGGCCTAGTGTTTTAGATGCAATAAAAACAATAGGCGCTGATTTAAGCGAAAAAGAAATAATTAACATGATCTCAAGAGCCTCTTTATCTATTGCTTATGGAGAAACTTTAACTAATTTATTGCAGCCTTTTTATTTGTTGTTAATTCTTCCTATTATGGGAGCAGGAATTAAGATTCAAGCTAGAGATGTAATGGGCTACCTCGTAATTCCATTTATTTTCTTTTTTGTCATAATAAGTTTTTTGGTAACCTATATGCCTATTTAAAATTGTATTTTACAACTATAGTTTCTAGAATTTTAAACTTATTATTTTAATAAGCTCTAAATTTAGATGTCATTAAACATGGATTAATTTATCTTTATAATTATTAAATATAAATATGCTGAAAGCCGTAATTTTTGATATGGACGGGACAATAGTAGATAGTCTTCCATATCATGAAAAATCATGGGAATTGTTTTCCGAAATTCATCCATTAAAAAATTTTAACGATCTTTTATTGCAGAAGAAAGGAGGAACTATATTAGAGATAATGAGATTTCTTTTTGGAAACGAAAAAAGCGATGATGAACTTAAAAGTCTTGGAGAGGTAAAGGAGTCATTATATAGACAAATATATTGTCTAAATGTTCAACCTATAGATGGATTTATTAAATTTTTAGAAACTCTTAAAAACAAAAAATACCTAATAAATATAGCTTCCAATGGAGGTCATAATAATATAAACTTCATTATGGATCATCTAAAGTGTAATGACTATTTTAAAGTTAAAATCGGAGGAGAAGATGTTGTAAAAGGAAAACCTAGTCCAGAAATGTTTATAAAAGTGATGAGAATTCTCTCTGTTAAACCCAATGAATGTTTAATCTTTGAAGATTCTTTAGAGGGAGTTAAAGCTGGGGTTAAATTAGGAGCTATTGTTGTCGGTATTACAACTACCCATAAAGAAGAAAAACTTATTAATATTGGATGCAGAATGGCTATTAAAAATTATAGCGATCCTCATTTGTTAAACAAAATAGTTTCTAACTATTTTGTTTAACCCTTAATTGTTTATAATCAATATTTAAGTCTAATACTCAAAACATGAATAAGCAGCTGATCATTAATAAAAATTATTTTTAATTAGCAATAGTTTTATCTTATACGGCTATTCTATATTTTCCTATATTTATCGAAATAATAATAAATATATTGCCATGAATCGACCCCTTATATTATTGATTTTCATTCTTTCTTCTTGTACAATTCAAGAGAAAAAAAATGAAGTGGATAATAAAATAGATCAACTTATTTCTCAGATGACCTTGGAAGAAAAAATAGGGCAAATGGCTCAAATTAATATTACTGTAATAACCGATGGACCTGACAAATGGAATTCATACGAGCCATTAACGCTTGATACAGAAAAAGTCAAAAAAGCAATATTAAAATATAAAATTGGATCAGTCCTTAATACAGCAAACAATCAAGCTAGATCTCCCAAATTATGGAATCAAATAATTGGAGAAATTCAAAAAACAGCAATGATTGAAAGCAGATTAGGGATTCCCATTATTTATGGAATTGATGGAATGCATGGAGCAACTTATACTTCTGGCGCAACTATTTTTCCACAACAAATTACAACTGCCGCAAGTTGGAATCCGGAAAACGCTTATCAAATGGCTCGAGTTACTGCATATGAAACTAAAGCTTGTGGAATTCCATGGAATTTTTCTCCCGTACTCGATCTAGGTCAAGACCCTCGATTTCCTAGACAGTTTGAAACTTTTGGAGAAGATCCATATTTAATTACTCAAATGGGAAATAAAATGATAGAAGGATATCAAGGAAATGAAATAAGTAATCCAAATAATTTAGCTACTTGCGTAAAACACTTTTTAGGGTATCAAACAACTATAACCGGAAAAGACAGAACACCTTCCTATTTACCCGAGCATGTTTTACGCGAATTACACCTCCCTTCATTTAAATCAGCAATTGAAATGGGGACAAAATCAATTATGATAAATTCTGGATTAATAAATGGTATTCCTACTCATGCAGACGCCTATATATTAACTACGCTTTTAAGAGAAGAGCTTGGCTTTGAAGGAGTGATTCTTTCAGATTGGGAAGATATAAATAAATTACATGACCGTGATAAAGTAGCGAAATCTAGAAAAGAAGCTATAAAAATCGCTATTAATGCAGGCATTGACATGTCTATGATTCCATATGATTATGAAGAATTTTGTGATAAATTATTAGAATTAGTTAATGAGAAATCTATTTCTTTATCTAGAATAGATGAATCTGTTAGAAGAATTCTTAAACTCAAATTTGAATTAAACTTATTTAACAATCCAAATTCTAGTTATAAAGATTATCCTGATTTTGGATCTGAAAAACATGCTAAACTTGCTTATAATTCAGCTTCTGAAGCTATCACTTTACTTAAAAATAAAAACTCCCTGCTTCCCTTAAAAAAGAATTTAAAAATATTAGTTACAGGGCCTAACGCTAACAGTATGCGAAGCCTTAATGGAGGTTGGACTTATTCCTGGCAAGGAGAAAAAACTGAAAAATTTGCCCAAAATCACAATACAATATTTGAATCCATTTCTAACAATTTTGGAGTTAAAAATGTAAAATTTGTTCCTGGAATATCTTATCCATATAATGCAGATTTCGATAAAGACCCTCGATTTGAATATTATGATCAATCTGAAGATCAATTTAATAAAGCGATAATTGAAGCTAAAAAATCTGATGTTATAATACTTTGTTTAGGGGAAAATTCTTATACCGAAAAACCTGGAGATTTAAATGACCTTAATCTTCATCCTTTACAAAAAAAATTAGCTAAAAAATTAGCGCAAACTGGTGTTCCTATTATTTTAATAATAAATAGCGGCAGGCCTAGATTAATATCAGATATAGAACCTTTAATGTCTGCTGTAGTAAATATTTATTTACCTGGCAATTATGGTGGAGATGCATTAGCAGATATTATTAGTGGAAAAGTAAATCCTTCAGGAAAACTCCCATACACCTATCCAATGTTTCCAAATTCATTAACAACCTATAATTATAAACCCTCAGAAATTCAAAATAATGCTCAAGGAGCTTATAGTTATGTTGGAGAAATTAATATACTTTATGAGTTTGGCTATGGGCTTAGCTATACCAATTTTAAATATGATGAATTAAAAGTAAACTCCTCCTCTTTTAATGTTAATGAAACTGTTGAAATTTCTGTTAGAGTAACAAACCTTGGTGATAAAATAGGAAAAGAAACCATTCAATTATACTCAAAAGATCATTATGCTTCTTTAACTCCTGACATGAAGCGCTTAAGAAGATTTAAGAAAATAGAAATAAATCCTGGAGAGTCTGAAATTATATCTTTTAGTCTTCCCATTTCCGAACTTTCTTTTATTAACCAAAAAAATATTAACACCCTAGAACCTGGTAATTTTGATTTAATGATTTCTGACTTGAATAAAACTATAGAAGTATATTAATAATAAATGTCTCTAATTAGCTTTTATTTACCCGGTAAAATAGGATAAAGTCGTAATTACTATTACAATTAATAAAACTGAGAAAAATATATCCAATTTAGTATAACTATTTTTTGCGCTTTCTCTTTGCTCTTTAGTTATAGTTGAAAAAGTTAAGCCTTCTAAGCTTATGTCCGATTTTGGTATTGTCAAAAAGGATGTCGCAATACATATAGAAACGGAAAACAAAAACATGAAAATTGCCATATGTGAAAAATTAATAGTGGCAAATTGATACATAATTCCGCTTAAAGAATCTTTAAATATTTCAGAGCATATTCGAATGATAGCAACAAAAAGACCTGAAAATAAAGTAACAATCGCCGCTTGTGAAGTAACTCTTTTCCAGGAGATTCCCAATAGAAATACTGCTGCAACAGGAGGGGCGATATAAGACTGGACGCTTTGGAGATACTGGTATAAAACGCCTCCTCCAATTAATTCCATAATAGGTATCCAAATAATTCCCATTATGACCATTATTGCAGTAGCTATTTTACCAACATTCAACAATTTTCTTTCGCTACTTTCTGGGCTTATTATTTTATAAATATCCATTGTAAAAATTGTAGAACAAGAATTAAAAACTGAAGCAAGAGAACTCATTAGTGCAGCCATTAATCCTCCCGCCACCAAACCTTTTAATCCAACAGGAAGCAATGTTTTTACTAATAAAGGAAACGCCTCATCACTTCTATCTAATTGAATAACTCCCTGTTTATGAAGGGCAAAAGCAATAATGCCTGGAATTAAAAAAATAAAAATTGGTAATATTTTTAAATACGCTCCGAAAATAGCTCCTCTTCTTCCAATTTTAATGTTATTAGCAGCTAAAGTTCTTTGAACTATATATTGATCCGTACACCAATACCAAATTCCAACTATTGTGCCTCCAAAAAGAAGTCCAGTCCATGGAAAATCTGGATCTGATATTGGTCTCCACATATTAAAATGACTAGGTCCAACTGTTTCTCTTAGTGCATTCCATCCGCCAACTTCTTGAAGTCCTAAATATGTTATGATTACAGATCCGGCAATTAATATTACTGTTTGAAGTGTTTCTGTATATATGACAGCCTTCATTCCTCCAATTATCGTATATATTCCAGTAAAAACAACAATGCCTATTGCCCCATACCAAAATGGTATCCCTATCAATTCAGAGACAACAATACCTCCTGCATATATTGTGACAGATACTTTAGTAATTACATATCCTAAAAGAGAAAAAACAGATAGAAACCATCGAGATCTACTGTCAAATCTTTTTTCTAAAAATTCTGGCATTGTAAAAACACCGCTTCTCATGTAAAAAGGTAAAAACACCCATCCTAAAAGTAGAACAATCCATGCATGAAGTTCGTAGTGAGCCATTGGCATTCCAGATTCAGCTCCAGTTCCAGCTAAACCTACTACATGCTCTGATCCAATGTTAGAGGCGAAAATTGAAGCCCCAATAACAAACCAGCCTACATTTCTTCCTGCCAAAAAATAGTCCTCAGTATTTTTATTTTTCTGTAAAACGACCCAAACCGCTACTCCTATTAGAGCTAAAAAATAAAGAGATAATACAATCCAATCTGTTGTTTCTAAAATAGAATTCATGAAAACTTATTTGATTAAAATTGAATTAAATAAACTGATTAATAATACTCTCATACAATTCTTGTTTTCCGCTTGTTACTTTTATGTCTTGATTTTTTTGAGACCATTTATATAAATCAAGTAAGCTTAACTTTCCGTCTTCAAAATCCTTTCCAGGTCCACTATCAAATGAAGAATATCTTTCTTTGCGAAGTTTGTCAAATAAAGAGTTTGTTTTAATTGCATCCGCGGCTATAATTGCTCTTGCAAAAGTATCTACTCCCGAAATATGTGCAATAAATGTATCTTCCAAATCTGTAGAATTTCTTCTAAGTTTAGCGTCAAAATTAACTCCACCTCCTTGAAGACCTCCGGCACTTAAGATAACTAACATTGCCTCGGTTACTTCCAAGGCATTATTTGGGAATTGATCTGTATCCCATCCATTTTGGTAATCTCCTCGATTAGCGTCAATACTTCCTAGCATTCCAGCATCAGCAGCTACTTGAAGTTCATGCTGAAAGGTGTGTTGGGCTAATGTAGCATGATTTACTTCTACATTAATTTTAAAATCTTTTCCTAAACCATTTTGATTTAAAAACCCTACAACTGTAGCAGAATCAAAATCATAT
>Ga0114997_10001251_pt1 | contig 21290 bp, 19 predicted proteins | sample ArcticOcean_MG_C_2_FD_87045 | JGI IMG/M metagenome (GOLD analysis project Ga0114997, IMG submission 87045) | Marine microbial communities from western Arctic Ocean - ArcticOcean_MG_CB4_136 | ecosystem: Environmental > Aquatic > Marine > Oceanic | place: Arctic Ocean: Canada Basin | collected...
AACAGTGAAACTGTTCTTGATAGAAAAATTGCTGAAAGAAGAATTTATCCAGCAATCGATATAACTAAATCTGGAACAAGAAGAGAAGAATTACTTTTTGATAAAGATGATCTTTCAAAAATGAATGTGCTAAGAAGAATTATTACTCCAATGGGAACAATGGATGCAATCGAATTTATTAATTCAAAACTTAAAGAAACAAAAAGTAATGCAGATTTCTTTAACTCAATGAACAAACCGGCTTAATTAATTATTTGTTTTTTTAAAGCCTCAAGATTATTTGAATAATTTTTCCATTTTCCGACAGAAGAATTGTATAGAGGTTGCCTGACTTGAACCAAGCTTGCAGTAGACACGGGTTTCTTATTTTTATGAAAATCAAGACAATTATTATCCCAGCCAAGACTACAAAACTCTAACATTTTTTTTGTCTCTAATTTTTTGTTAATAACCAAATTTTCATATGACATATTAAAAATTTTATTACCAAATTCTTCATGCCAAAATTTTGTTAAATTATCGTAGGCCTTATAAAAAATAGTTAAATCATCAAGGTCACAAGTATAATCCATAGATTTAGACTGAAACATATTTTTATAATTTGACCAACATATATCCATTGGGTTTCTAGTGCAGTGAATAATTTTTGAATTTGGAAACATTGCTAAAATAAAACCTATCCATTTAAAATTTAGAGGAGCCTTATCAATTAAATATTCTTTTTTATTTCCAAACGCTTCTATTTTTTTCAAATAATCTATTTTCATTTTAGTTAACAATTCAGGTTTTATATTTAAAATATCTACGTTAAAATTGTCATTTTTATCAAATAGCGTTTTGTCGATGATGTTTTTTAAAAATGAAAGTTCTCCCGCACCATAAACATTTTGATGTGAGGAGAGAATTTGTTCTGTTAAAGTGGTCCCAGATCTTGGCATCCCTAAAATAAAAATTAATTTTTGGCCATAGTTATCTAGAGATTTAAGCTTATTATTTTCAAAAAAATTTTTTATTTTTTCAAACGATAGAATTTCTTTTTTTACATTATAATCAGTATTTTTCTTATGAAGTTTGTTGGCAGTCAGAATAAACTTGAAAGACTTTTCATAATCTCCAATATCTTCATAGGCTTTTCCAATTGCAAAATTTAATCTCTCAGCCCCCTCTTCACCAATGTTTTTTGTTAGCTTTTCCTCCATTACTTTTAGATGGTTATCACCATCTTTGTACTTGTGTATTAAACTTAAAGACTTGTCTGCAATGGTAAAGTTAGGTTCATTTTTTAAAATTTCTTTGTATAAATTTTTTGCTTCTTCAAAATTTCCTGATTGCTCGTAGTATCCGGCAAGTGCTAATTTTGGTGGTGTAATTTTATTGTTTATTTTTATTGCTTTAATAAAAAACTCTTTTGCTTCTTCGCTTTTATTTTGTTTTGTTTTTAGGTTTCCTAGATTTATCAACACATCAATAAAAGCAGAATCAATTTCTAATGCTCTATTGTAATATTCTTCAGCCTCAACGTCTTCACCACAATCAACCGAAGTTAGTCCCATATTGTTAAGTACACTAATATTATTTGGTTCCTTTTTTAACACTTCATTTAAAAGTTTTTTTGCTTTATTACACTTACCCACCGCATTGTAAGCTAAAGCAGTTACATTATAAAAAATTGGTTGATCAGGAAATTTCTTTATTAAAATTATCCCTTTAAGAATTAACTCATCAAACCTTTTTGCTTTAAAAAGATTTACAGTTATCGATATTTGTTTTTTTAGATGTTCGATATTTTGCATTAAATTATTTTAATTTTATTACAAAAACTTATAAATGAAATAGTATATTTAATAGAATTAATTTTAGGAGAAGTATCCAATGACCATATATGCTTTATCTACAGGACCTGGAATTTCTGGAATAGCAATTGTTCGAGTGTCAGGTGTGGATACTAAAAATATAATAAAATTATTAACAAATGCACCTGTACCAATACCAAGAGTGGCGACACTTAGAAAAATCAACAAAATCAACACTTCTGACCTGATTGATGAGGGTATATTATTGTGGTTTCCTGGTCCTGAGAGCTACACAGGCGAAGATATGGCTGAATTCCACATACATGGAAGTAAGGCTGTAATTGACGCTCTACACTCGTCTATCTCAGAAATTCAGGATTGCCGTTTAGCAGAGCCTGGTGAATTTACAAAATTAGCATTTCAAAATGGAAAAATAAATTTGCTTAAAGCCGAAAGTATTGCGGATTTAATTTCTGCAGAAACTGAAATTCAAAGACAGCAAGCAATAAGAATAATGAATGGTAAGTCAGCTGATAAATTTAATGAATTAAGAGAAAAACTTTTAAAAATCTTATCACACATAGAAGCTAAAATAGATTTTCCAGATGAAGATTTGCCAGAAGATATTTTAAAAAATATTAAAAAAAATTCAAATGAAGTCTTTTTAGATATAAAAAAAATTTTAGAAGACCAAAAAGTTGGAGAAAGAATTCGAGAAGGTTTTAAAATTGCAATCATAGGCCCAACGAATGCAGGAAAGTCTAGTTTGTTAAATTATCTATCAAATCGTGATGTTGCGATTGTTTCTGAAATAGCTGGGACGACAAGAGATGTGATTGAAACACATTTAAATATTGATGGTTATCCCGTTGTAGTTTCTGATACCGCAGGAATTAGAGAGTCTAAAAGTGAAATAGAAAAAAAAGGAATAAAATTAGCACTTAAAAAAGCTGATGATGCTGACTTAAAACTTATTGTTATAGATGCAAAAAGCCTTGATTTTAAAGGAGTTTTACAAGATTTAATGGATAAAAACGCAATTCTTGTTATTAATAAATCAGATCTTTTAAACAAAGATTTAAATTCCGAAATTAAAAACCTTAATCACATTTTGATTTCATTAAAAGATAATCTCAACATTGATGGTTTAATTTTAAAAATAAAAAATAAATTAAAAAACAAATTTATTTCTAGTAACGATATTTTAATTACCCGTGAAAGACACAGAAAACATCTTGAACAATGTTTAGTTTATTTAAAAAATTTTGAAGAAAAAAACCATGCAGAAGATTTTGATAAAGCAGCAGAAGATCTTCGTTTAGCCACAAGACATCTTGGAATGATAGTTGGGAAAGTTGATGTTGAAGAAATTTTAGGGAGTATTTTTAATGATTTTTGCATTGGAAAATAGATAATTTCATTTTATTGACTGTTTTTGCTTAAATAAGTCATTATTATCAACAAATTTTATTTTTATATAAAAGTTCTTTTTACGGGAGTTTTTAACCCATTTTGGACACTTATCGTTGATGAATAACACTTATTTGTCATATTTTTATCTTTTTTTATTTTTTTTTAATAAATTAACATCAAATACAAATTTATAAATTCTCACTCATACCTTGTAATATTTTTGATCGGTTATAAATTTAAGTTATGAAAAATGATTTATCATTTGAGGTAGTTGTTATTGGTGGAGGTCATGCAGGTTGTGAAGCGGCAGCAGCTTCTGCACGTCTTGGAGTTAGCACTGCTTTGTTTACCCATAAAATTGAAACAATAGGTGAGTTGTCATGCAACCCTGCAATAGGAGGTCTTGGTAAAGGTCACCTAGTTAGAGAAATTGATGCTCTAGACGGCGTGATGGGAGAGGTCGCAGATAAGTCAGGTATTCAATTTAGATTGTTAAATAGAAGTAGGGGGCCTGCTGTTCAAGGACCTAGAACTCAGTCAGATAGATCGTTGTATCGTAAATATATGCAAGAAAAACTGTTAAACTATTGTAATTTAAGCATTTTTGCAGATCCAGTAATAAAATTTATTTTTGACAAAAACACAATAAGTGGTTTTCAGACAAAGTCAGGTAAAAAGATATTATGTGGCAAGTTAATTCTGACAACTGGCACTTTTTTAAATGGTCTAATTCATATTGGTGATGAGAGAACACCAGCTGGCAGGTTTGACGAGAAACCCTCAACGGGTTTAAGTGAACAACTTGAAAAATATGACTTCAAGGTAGGAAGGCTTAAGACAGGAACACCACCGAGATTGGATGCTAGAACAATTAAGTATGACAATTTAGAAGAACAGTTTGCAGATGACGATCCTTATTTTTTTTCTTTTCTAACTAATAAATCTTTGAACAAGCAAGTTTCATGTCGAATGACTTATACGAATAAAAAAGTCCATAATATAATCCAAAAAAATTTAAAAAAGAGTGCAATGTATTCAGGAAGTATCCAGGGGGTTGGTCCAAGATACTGTCCATCAATTGAGGATAAGATAGTAAAATTTGCCGACAAAGATAGGCACCAGATATATTTGGAACCAGAAGGATTAAATGACCACACAATATACCCAAATGGCATATCAACTTCTTTACCTGAAGAAGTGCAGCAAGAAATATGTAATAATATCAGTGGTTTAGAAAATGTTAAGATAATTAGACCTGGTTATGCCATAGAATACGATTATATTGATCCCAGAGAATTATTTTTAACACTTGAAACAAAAAAAATACAAAATCTTTACCTTGCTGGGCAGATAAACGGAACCACAGGTTACGAGGAAGCCGCAGCCCAAGGATTGATCGCAGGAATAAATGCTGCTTTATCTTTAAAAAAAGAAGAACCATTTATTCTAGATAGATCTGATGCATATATTGGGGTTATGATAGATGATCTAGTAACTAAGGGAGTTGCTGAGCCCTATAGAATGTTTACTTCAAGAGCAGAGTATAGATTAAGTTTAAGAGCTGATAATGCTGATTTAAGACTTACAAATAAGGGCATTGCTATTGGTTTAATCTCTAATGATAGAAAAAATTTTTTTAAGGACAAGGAATATAAAATAAATTTGATATCAAATAAAATGTCGGAACTGTCAATATCTCCAACGAAAATTAAGCAGTTTGATGTAAAAATTGCTAAAGACGGCATATTGAGAAAATCTAATGAAATATTGACTCAAAAAGGCGTTGATATGAAAAAAATTAGAGAAATTTGGCCTGATATACCTTTTTTTGATAAAAAAATAGATGAACAACTAGAAATTAATGCTCATTATCGTGGTTATCTAAAAAAACAAAAAGCAGATATATTAGCCTTTAGAAGAGATGAAAATCTAATTATACCAGATAAAGTTAATTATGATGATTTGTCAGGTCTTTCAAACGAGGTAAAAGCTAAGTTTAAGCAAATAAAACCAAAAACTATGGGACAGGCACTTAGAATAGACGGAATAACCCCTGCTGCCGTTTATATTTTGTTGTCACATGTAAAAAGAAAGTCTATTAAGCTTATAGCTTAATGAATGAGATTTTAAATAAATACCCACTATTAAAAGATCAAAATGTTCCACGTGAAACACTTCTGGATTTTGAAACATTCATAGGCATGCTTCAAAAAATTAATGAAGAAATTAATATTATCAGTAAAGACACGGCTAAAAATGATGTAATAAGAGAGCGACATATAGTGGATTCATCACAAGTAATTGAATTTATTGATTTAAATAGCAATAAAATAGTAGATATAGGCTCGGGTGGAGGTATGCCAGGAATAGTTTTGTCAATAATGCTTAAAAATATAGGGAATTCTTCTAAAATCCATCTATATGAAAAAAGTCACCATAAAAGTGCTTTTTTAAGAAATGTGTCTAGGGATTTAAAGCTAAATACGGAAATTAAGCAACAAAATATTTTTGAGGCACAAAATTTAGAGTCAGGTACAATAATGGCAAGAGCTTTTAAACCAATGCCAGTAATTTTAGAACTAGTTTATAAAAACTTTAATAAATATAATAATTTAATTTTATTTATGGGTAAAAATGGTGAAAAAATTTTAGAAGACACTTTAAAAAGTTGGGACTTCGACTTTGAAAAAAAAAAAAGTATTACTAGCGAAGGTTCATTTCTGTTAAACATAAAAAATATTAAAAATAAATCTAAAAACTAAAATGCAAATTATTTCCATAATAAATCAAAAGGGTGGTGTTGGAAAAACAACAACTGTAATTAATCTTGCAGCTGGTTTAGCTGAACAAGAAAAAAGAGTTTTAGTAATTGACCTTGATCCTCAGGGTAATGCTACCACTGGACTCGGTCTATCCAATTTAGAAAATTCTAGCAACACTATTTATGGTGTGTTGAATGGAACCAAGTTAATTTCAGAGGTCACCAAAAAAACTCAATTTAAAAACTTGGATATAATAACATCTAATGTTGACTTATCTGGACTTGAAGTTGAAACTGCTAGTGATAGTAGGAGGGCCTTCATTTTAAAACGCGAATTAACCGCCTATTTGAATGTTTCTAAAGGAAACTACGATTATATACTTATAGACTGTCCACCATCATTAAGTTTACTTACGGTCATGGCCTTGGTGGCTTCCCATTCACTTTTAGTACCATTGCAAACAGAATTTTTTGCCCTAGAGGGCTTAACACAACTAATGAAAACCATTGAGAGAGTAAAAGTAAACTTAAATCCAGAATTAAAAATTAGAGGAATCCTTTTGACCATGTACGATAAGCGAAACAAACTTTCATCTCAAGTTGAAAAAGAGGCAAGAGACTATTTTAAGGAAAAAGTTTATCTCACTATAATACCAAGAAATGTTAGGTTGTCAGAGGCACCATCACATGGTGTGCCAGTTTTAATTTATGACAAGTCCTGTCTTGGCAGTAAATCTTATTTCAGTTTTACAGATGAATTTATTAACCAAGAACAAACTATAGAGAGCGTAGCATAGTGGACTCAAATAAAATAAAAAAAGGGTTGGGTCGCGGATTGTCATCATTAATAGGTGAGTCAACACTAGATACAAATATTAATAAATTACCCATAAGTGATCTGATGAGTAATAAATTTCAACCAAGAAAAATATTTGATGAAGAAAGTTTGCAAGATTTAACTAATTCAATAAAAGAAAGAGGTATTATACAACCTATTATAGTTAGAATGTCTGCAGATTACGATTCGAAGTATGAAATAATTGCAGGGGAGAGAAGGTGGCTGGCAGCTCAAAAAGCAGGCTTACACGAAGTGCCAGTAGTAATTACAAATGTAAATGATTTAAAATCTTTAGAGTTTGCGATTGTAGAAAATGTTCAAAGAAATGATTTAAACGTAATAGACGAAGCCAGAGGCTATCAACGGTTAATCGATGAATTTTCATATGATCAGGAAAAAGTAGCACAATTTATTGGAAAAAGTCGGAGTCATATAGCAAATTTTTTGAGATTATTACACTTGCCTAATGAAGTTTTAAAATTAATTGAGGATAAGAAATTATCAGCAGGCCACGCAAAAATTTTAGTTGGATTGGATAATGTTGTATTTATTGCAAAAAAAATTATTGAAAAAAAACTTTCAGTTAGACAGACAGAAAATTTTGTTAAAACTTTTAAAAAAATAATAAATACTAGTAAGCCAGTAAAAGACTCAAATGTGAAAAATTTGGAATCTTCTATTACACAAAAAATTGGATTAAACGTCTCCATCAAGAATAAGAAAAACAATAAAGGTTCTATAGTATTTGAATATAACGATATTGAACAATTAAATAAAATTATTGAGATTGTTAAAGCTAATTACTAATTGAGCAAGCTTGTTTAATAATAAAATCTGAAAGAATATTAACTGAACTATTTGAATACTTTTTGATTAAAAGTTCAATTTCATTAATTTCATACGTTAAATTTTCGGCATTCTGACACGACCAACTATTTATTTGTTGTTTTACAATTTCTTTATCTTTCCAAAAGATAGGTGGTTTGAAGCTAGAAATAACAGTTTCAATATTTTTTGTTTTTGATGCTTTTTTACACAATATAATTAGTCTTTTTGATTTCATTAGCAAACTCCTAATAATTAGAATGCAGTCTTCTACAGAGTAATTATTCTCATTAAGTATGTGAATAGTTTTTTTTTTATTTTTAGATAGACATGAGTCTATTAACTCAGAAACATTATAATTTTCAGCTAAATTTGTGAGCTTTATAATATCGTCTAAGTTTATTTTATTTTTATTTACTACAAAATTTTCAATTTTTTTAAGCTCATTATTTAAGTTTTGTCTATCTCCTCTGCTCCTTGCCGTAATCAAGTTAATCATCTGATTGGAAATGGATATTTTTTTTTTTCTAAAAAATAACCCTGCAATTGCAGACAATGTTTGATTGTTGTCTTCATAAAATGGAACACAAATCGCATTTTTATTTTTTTCAAACAAATTTCTAAGTTTGGATTTCTTTACCAATACATTGGAATTTAAAATTAAGACTAAACCAGAAATATTCTTTTCGATTATCTCATTAATTATTTCTGTTATTTTATCTGTTGCTCTATTTACTATAATAAGTTTTTCTTTTTCGAAGAAAGACTTTGACAAAATTTCATTAAAAAAAGATTCTTGATTATTGAGAATTTGATTTTCATCATAGAAATATGTGCATTCTGCATATTTCTTTTTAAATTTATTTTTTATTATTTCGTCTTTATGGCCTTGGTTTTCTCCGTATAGTAAAAAAAATTTTTCTTTATATTCAATTTTATTAAGCTCAAAACTTTTAATAATCATTTATAATGATTGCAGTTTAATAGTTATTTCTTGGGCTATTTCTCTAATTATATTTTCCTCAATAGTATTCTTGTACTGACTTAGGCTAAATTTATTTATTTGGTTTTTATAATTTGAATTTTTATTAATCACAAAAGTTGCTATTGGAGTGTTTATATCATTATAGAATACTTCTACTTTAACATTTATGACCATCTCATACGTTGAGGCCACTCCCTTAGAGTCTCTTGATGTTATGTTATTTTTTCTACCTGAAAGAATTTTTAATATATAATTTTTTTTACCTTCGATTTCTTTTTTATTGTTGTTAAGATTTTTAGATATTTTTTTAGTTATTTTACTTTCATTGACATTATCGATTGCATCAATGTAAAAAGATAATTTTTTTGTAGAAAACAAAGGCTCATATCCCGCACAACCAGTCATAATAAAAAAGCAGATATAAATTATTATTTTTCTCATTTTAATATCAAATTAATTAATCTATTTTCAACGTAAATTGTTTTTATAATTGTTTTATCAAGAATGTATTTTTTGTATTCGCTATCTGATTGAATCATATTTATTAATTGTTTTTCATTAATACCTTTATTGCAAATTAATAAGCCTCTTTTTTTCCCATCTAATTGGACAACTATATTAAAAGTTTTTCTTTTTAGGTCATTTTTATTAACAATTGGCCAAGTAGAAATATTATTAACTTGAATATCAGCAATGCACTCAGATGTAAAATGAGGAATAACTGGACTTAGAATTGTTAGGATTTTTAGATAATTTTCTATTAAAACAGGATTGTTTATTTTACTTATTTGTAGTTTTGATAAAAAATTATATGACTCATGAAAATTTGCAATAATCACATTATAGTGAAAGTTGTCCAAATTTACTGTCACTTTATTAATCATCTCATTTGTAAATGTTTGAAAATTATCTTCTGTTAAACTTTTCTCTTTCCGCTCCTTCTTTGTTGAAGATAAAATCTCATTTTTGATGTTTTGATGTAATAGCCAAAATTTTTGAACAAATTTATAAGCAGCAAGCATACCCTGATCAGACCATTGAACATCTCTTTCCGGAGGGCTATCTGAAAGAATAAATAATCTGACTGCGTCTGCTCCATAGTTTGCTATCATTTCCTCAGGATCAACTGTATTTTTTTTTGACTTTGACATTGATTCAGAGGCACCAACTAAAACTTTTTTTTGAGGACTGTCTTTTATAAAGTAATTATTTTTATTAGAAATCTCTACTTCTTTAGGATTTAACCAAACGCCATTTTCATCTTTATATGTTTCGTGACAAACCATACCCTGGGTAAATAATCCAGAAAAAGGCTCAGTAAGATTAAATTTTTTATTTTTGTCTCCAAGAGCTAGTGTAAAAAATCTTGAGTAAAGTAAATGAAGTATAGCGTGCTCAACACCACCTATATACTGATCAACAGGCATCCAGTAATCGATTTCATCATTACTAAAACCATAATCCTTATTATTTGGAGAACAGAATCTTAAAAAATACCAAGAAGAGTCAACAAAGGTATCTAAAGTATCAGTTTCAATCGTGCAATCTTCGCCATTAATCGAAATTTTTTTCCATTCATGCTGATGGTCAAGAGGGTTGCCAGTTGTATTTAAATTAATTTTTTCTGGAAGTTTAATTGGCAGGTTTTCTATGGGTATTTTTATGGCCTCATTATCTTTATTATATGCAATTGGAATTGGACAGCCCCAGTACCTTTGTCGAGAAATACCCCAATCTTTCAATCTGTAATTAATTTTTTTTTTTCCAATTTTTTTATCTTCTAGTATTTTTATAGTCTGAGAAATAGATTCTTCGGGTGCCTTTAAATTATTTAAGAATTCAGAGTTAAAAATTATTCCTGCTCCAGTATACGCTTCATTATTAATTTGAAAGTCGTCACTTTCATTTTCAGGTTTAACAACAGGTAAAACCTCTAAGTTATATTTATTTGCAAAATCTAAATCTCTTTGATCATGTGCTGGACATCCAAAAACAGCACCAAATCCATAATCCATTAAAACAAAATTAGCAAAGTAAACAGGCACCTTTTTTTTATTAAGAGGATTTATTGCTGTTAGGGCAGTTTTAAAACCTATCTTTTCAGCTTGAGCAATAGATTCTTCTGTGGTGCCAGTTTTAGAACAATTTTTTTTGAATTCTATAAATTCATTATTTTTTTTGTAAAAGGCTGAGATTGGATGATCTGCTGAAATTGCTAAAAAAGAAAAACCAAATAATGTATCGGGTCTAGTAGTGTAACATTTAATCTCCTTAACTGGCAAATCTCCCTCAATTTCAAAACTTATTTCACAACCAAATGATCTACCTATCCAATTTTTTTGCATAGTTTTAACCTTAGCTGGCCATTGATTAAGATTATTTAGTCCATCAAGAAGTTCTTGAGAAAATTTAGTTATATTAAAAAACCATTGATTGAGTTTTTTTCTTTCAACAATAGCTCCAGATCTCCAACCTTTTCCATCAATAACCTGTTCATTTGCAAGCACTGTTTTATCAACGGGATCCCAATTTACGTAGCTTTCTTTTCTATAAACTAGACCTTTATCGTATAATTCTAAAAAAAATATTTGCTGATGTTTGTAATAATCTGGAGAACAGGTAGAAATTTCCCTTTCCCAATCAATAGAAAGACCAAGTTTTTTTAACTGAAATTTCATTGCTCTAATGTTTTTTTCAGTCCAATCCTTAGGGTCTAGATTATTAAGTTTAGCAGCATTTTCAGCTGGCATTCCAAATGAGTCCCACCCCATGGGATGTAAAACATTAAAGTCTTGAAGTTTTTTGTATCTCGAAAGAACATCACCAATCGTATAGTTTCTAACATGGCCCATATGAATATTTCCTGATGGATAAGGAAACATTTCTAAACAATAAAATTTTTTTTTACTTTTATCTATTTTTGCACGGAATACTTTTTTTTCATCCCAATGCTTCTGCCACTTTTTTTCAATAACTTTAAAATTATATCTTTCCACTTTTACTTAATAATTTTTTAAAAATAATATTATATTTATTAGCTATATTTTAATTATCTTTATATTGTTTTTTAGATGTTTTAGATCTTCTTTTTTGGCCGCTTTTTTTATAGACAACTGCTTTTTTTAAAATACTATCTTTTAATTCAGCAACTAAATCAGTTTTTATTTCTTTAATGCTACATTTTTCTTTAATGCAGTTACGTTTATAAATTTTAATAGTCAATCCATCAGCTCTAATATCATTGCTTAAAAATCTAACATTAATTTTTATGGCCTCATCCATGTTTCCATCTGAATACCAGTCGGTAATTATAACGCCACCAGAGTAATCCACATTTGCTAAGGAAATAAAACTCAAAGTGTCCAAAGTTGATTTCCACATGGGGTTAGCAGAGGCAAATAAAAAATCACCACCACTGTCACCTGTTCCAAAAAGTGGTATACCTATACCCTTTCCATCTATAGCATTCTGTTGAGCGCGCTTTTTAGCATTTGGTTCAACTGGTTTAGACCAGTCAGGTTTAGGTATTTTAGAACACCCATTAAATATTAAAGAAAAGCAAAAAATGATTAGAAGCGATCTAATTGTTTTATAAAAGGTCATATTTCATGTGTTTAGCTTAAATTAACCCTATTTCATAATACTAATTAATATAGTTGTAAATATATCACAAAGGGTAAAAAAAACAATATATAGGTACGAATATTAGGTATTGAGAGGGATTATTTGTTATTAAATATGCATTCATATGAAAAACATAACAAAAGGAAATAAATGAATAACATTAAAAAAATAGGTCTTTCAGCTTTAGCTGGATCACTTGCTATGGTGTCTGCGAACGCTGTAGATTACACTATGTCTGGAGAAATCGCTTCTTCATTCCAAACTGCAAAAGGTGACACTGGAAGTACAGAAGCTTCTAATGGTAAAGGTTTCGGAACTGAAACTGATTTAACATTTACTGCTGCTGGCGAACTAGATAATGGTTTCACAGTAGATATGCTTATGGGTGTTGATACAGCTGGTGCTTTAACTAACTCATCATCTCAAGTAACTCTAGGTATGGGTTCTTTAGGTGCGCTTAGACTTAACCACATTGGTGGGTCATCTGCGAACGCAATAGATGATGTTACGCCTAACGCATACCAAGAAGTATGGGATGGACTTTCTGATGGAAGTAATCCTTCATTCTTTGGTAGTTTAAATAGTTCTGGATCAATTGAATACAGATCTGCTGCTTACGAGTATGCGGGTGTAGGAATATCTGGTACTTTACTTTACGATCCAAACTCAGGTCTTGGTGCAAATGCTCCTCGTGGTGTTGGTGCAACTTCTGTATCTGGTCAATCTGCAACTATCAAACTTACACACGCTTCTGGTTTAGAAGTTGGTGGTGGTCTTGAAGAAGTAGATGATGCTAGTGGTATAGTTGGTATTACAAGTGCTACTAACCAAGTTACTGGTTACGTTAAGTATGCTGTAGGACCATTATCTATTGGTTACCAAGAAGCTTATGAAGACAACAAAGCTGCTACAGGTACTGTAGGTAAAGACCAAAGTGCTACTATGACTGGTATTGCTTACACAGCAGGAGATCTAACGGTTTCTTACGGTGAAGCAACGCTAACTCAAGAAGCTATTGGTGCAACTGCCGCAACTGAAGAAGATTTTGATTCTATTCAAGCAGCTTACACAATTGGTGCAATGACTATATCTGCAGCAGTTAGTGAAACTACTGGAGTAGGTGGTGTTGCCGCGCAAACATTCGAAACAAACACATTAGCTGTTTCTTTCGCATTTTAATTAGTACCCAAAAATTTAGAAACCGGCCTAAGAAATTAGGCCGGTTTTTTTTATCCATCCAATTGCAGCAAATCCATAACACTGAATCATTTTTAATTTATAGAAGTTTGATGAATTAATTCCACCTAAGGCTATTATTTTTAAATCAGAAGAATTTGCGATTTGGTTAAATCTAGAAACATCTAAAAAGAACTTCGTTTTTTTTGTTCTGAAAATAGGAGAAATAAAAACTTCAATACAGCCTTGTTTTCTTTTATTTATTAATTGAATTTTATTATGTGCAGAACCGATTATTTTAAAGTTTTTACGATTAGATAAATTTTGAAAATTTAGTAAATTATTAAAAGATGGAACGTAAACACCATCCAAATTAAGATTTTTTGCTATCTTTAGATTGTTTGAGATATAAAATTTTCTTTTTTGTTGAATACAGATATCCCTAATATTTCTAATAACTTCAAGACTTATTTTGTCATCATAATTTCTATATATTAAAGAAATTTTCTTATTTAAGTTTTTTATTTCATTGCCATTAAAACTATTTATAAAGTAGTAAATGTTAGGTTTATTATGCATACAGTTGTTACTAAATTAATATCAATTCAAAAAGAAATACAGGAAAAAAATACTAAAACAAAGATTATAGCTGTATCGAAAACATTCCCAATAGAAGAGATAATCCCATTAATTGATAATGGTCATAAGGATTTTGGTGAAAACAAAATTCAAGAAGCTGTTAAAAAATGGACCTCAATTAAAAAAGATTTTTCTGATATTAACCTACACATGATTGGAAAAATTCAATCAAATAAAGTTAAATTTATCTTACCTTTATTTGATTATGTGCATTCATTAGATAGTTTAAAATTGGCAGAAAAAATTTCTAATGAACAAAGAAAATATAAAAAAAATATTAAAATTTTTATACAAGTAAATATTGGCGATGAATTACAAAAAGCAGGCATTAGTCCCAATGAAGTTAAAAACTTTAAAAATAAATGTGTTGAGGAATTTAATCTTAATATTATAGGCTTAATGTGTCTTCCCCCAAAAAATAAAATTGCCTCAATTTATTTTAAAGAAATGAATCAACTCTTAATAAAAACAAATTTAAAAGAACTAAGTATGGGAATGTCCAATGACTATATGGATGCAATAGATAATAATTCTTCATATGTTAGAATAGGATCTAAGATTTTTGGAAATAGGGGTCATTAAATTTTGATTTTAGTATTAGTTGTAATTAAGTTTAAAATTATTAAAAAATCTTTTTCTTTTACGGCAATACAACCTTCAGTTTTCTTATAGTTTTTGGTAAGATGTAAAAAAATTGCACTACCTTTTCCTAATTTTGTATTTTTGGTATTATATTTAATTACAATTAAATAATCATAAACATTGTCATCTCTATATAATTTTTCATGTTTTACTTTTTTATTGATTTTTATCTCTCTGTTATAAAATTTACTAGCAACATCATCACACCAGCCCATATTTTTTTTTATAATCTTAGTCGAAATTTTTGTGGTAGGCTTTTTAACTCTATCAGCCCTGTAGTATAATTTACCTAATTTAAAAATTCCTCTCGGTGTACATTTATCCCCCTCTTTTTTTCTAGAACTAATTCCATTTTTACCGATTGAACATTTTAAAATATAATCGTCTAATCTTAAGGTCTCTTTATTTATAAGCTTTATTAGCATATGCTAAACTTTTATGACAAAACCATTTGTAAGCATAGTAGAAATTTCACCTTTACACGATGTACTTGTTGAAATTAAATCTTTTTTTTCATTTCAAATATTAAATTTTATTAATACAAAAGATTTTTTGTATCAGAGAAATAAGAATAATTTGAATGTTTTAAACTCAATTATTATTTCTAAGAAAAATAATAATTTTTTATTATCTTCTGAAATAATTAATTTAAAGGATGTAATTTTAATCGATGATTCTCCAATTATAATAGACCAATTATTAGATAAGATTAATATACTTTTAATTAAAAATAAATATGATTTTCAATCACAACTTAATATTAAGAATTATACCATTAACTTAAATTCAAAAACTATTTCAAATAATTTAAATAGCTTAAAACTTACAGAAAGGGAAATTGATATTATTTTATTTTTAAAAGAAAAAGAAATTCCACAATCAATTATTACTTTACAAAGCGAAGTATGGAAATACTCAACTAAATTAGAGACACATACTGTAGAAACTCATATTTATAGATTAAGAAAAAAAATGAAAAATCAGTTTAACGATGAGAATTTTATTTTAAGTCTAAAGGACGGATACAAAATTTAATTCAATCTTGCACCTACTGTTTGAATAATTTTTGACGACATCTCTGTCCCTTTTCTAAGACTATCTAAGATTGTCAGACCGTTAATGTAGCCATGAAGATAACCGGCAGCAAATAAATCGCCAGCCCCCGTTAAATCTACAATCTTTAAATTTTTTTTACTCTCACATTCTGTTACTGTGTTATTTTCTATAGCAATACTTCCCTTTTCGCCTCTTGTAATTACAATCACTTTTCCAAGTTGTTGACTAAAAGAAATAACTTCCTCAAAATCTTTTGCATTTAGTAAGGATGTTATTTCCTGTTCATTAGCAAAGGTAACATCTAGTTTGTTTTTAACTAAATCTAAAAAATGATGTTTGTGTCTTTCTACACAAAATAAATCAGATAACGACATCGCAACTTTATTAGAATTTTTAATAGCCTTATCAAAAGCAGATCTAGGCTCGCCTTCATCCCATAAGTAACCTTCTAAAAAAGTTATATCACTATTTTTTATAGAATTTATATCTAGATCATTCTCATTAATTTTTCCAGCAGTTCCTAGAAAAGTACACATAGTTCTCTCAGAGTCTGGTGTAATTAATATTAAACACGTACCGGTTGGTAATATCTCTTTTTTCTTAGAGTAAAAATAATTAACATTTTCTTTTCTTAAACCATCCTCATATTTTTTACCTAAGTCATCATCACTAACTTTACCAATAAAACCAACATTATTACCTAGTTGAGATAATCCAACAATAGAATTAGCAACTGAGCCACCTGAAATAGTATTTTCTATCTTTAAGGTGGTTAATAATTTCTTAAACTCAATTTCATCTACAAGCTTCATTGTACTTTTTATTAATCCATTATCTGATAAATATTTATCCTCAACTTTACAAATAACGTCAACTATTGCATTTCCTATTCCTAGAATTTTCATATTATGCTTTTTTTATATCAATTGGATTTTTACGATTAGGATAACAAGTCGTACAAATTTTACAAGTTAAACCGTAGCAACTTCTAGCATGACAGTACTCTCTACCATAATAGATTATTTGTAGATGAAGTTTACTCCAAGTTTTTTTAGGGAAAATTCTTTTTAAATCTTTTTCAGTTTGAATAACATTTTTACCATTTGTTAACCCCCATCTTTGAGCCAGTCGATGGATATGGGTATCAACAGCAAATGCTGGAATATTAAAACCTTGAGACATCACAACACTTGCTGTTTTATGTCCTACACCTGGTAGTTTTTCAAGTTCTTCGAAGGTTTTTGGAACTTTTCCTCCATGTTTTTCTAGTAGTTGTTTTGACATTAAATAAATGCTCTTAGCTTTAATTCTAAAAATTCCTATACGATTTATTAATTTTTCAATTTTTTTTTTCCCTAATTTTACAAAGTGTTCAGGCTTATTATATTTTGGATAAATATCCTTTGTGACGTTATTAACATTTAGATCTGTACACTGTGCTGATAAAAGAACAGACATTAAAAGAGTAAACTTGCTAGTATGATTTAGAGGGATGGGGGTTGTTGGATAAATTTTATTTAAAATTTTTAGTATTTGCTTTGCTTTTTCTTTCTCTTGCATTATTTAAAATTCAATAAATCTCTCATTGAATAAAGTCCAGCTCTTTTTTTTGTAAGCCATTTTGCAGCAGTTAAAGCACCATCTGAATATAACGCCCTGTCAAACGCCTCATGATTTAAAGTTATTATTTCTTTACCACTTGAGAATGTTACCTCATGCTCTCCAATAGTTTCACCTCTTCTAATAGAGTTAAAATTAATCTTTTTTCCAAACGGAAAAACTTTATTATTCAAAAACTTTTTACCTATTAAATTAGATAGATTTTTATTTTTCCCATTAGCAATACCCTTTCCCAGCATTAATGCAGTTCCTGATGGATAGTCTTTTTTATGTTTATGGTGAATTTCAAACACTTTACTTAAATAACTATCTCCAAGAGATCCTGATGTGATTTCAGTTAAATACATCAGTAAATTAACACCCAGACTCATATTGCCAGCTTTTAAAATAGGAATTTTTTTTGAATATTTTTTAATTAGAGACTCTTCTATTTGGGAAAACCCAGTTGTTCCAATAACCACTCTTTTTTTAAGTTTTGACGCTATTTTAAGGATCTCAAGCGTACATTTTGGAACGGTAAAATCTATAATCACATCAGTTTCTTTAAAGGCCTGATCTGTATTTGAATTAAGCTGGATACCTTCTATCTTTTTTTTAACAGGATTACTTTCTGTAAGAGCTACTAATTTAAAACTCTTATTAGATCTAGACGATTTAATAAGCTGTTGCCCCATTCGCCCAAGACAACCGGTAATAGCTAAATTAATTTTTTTCATTTAAGAAAATATTAACCTTTTTTGACTAATTAGTCTTTTAGTTTTTCCAGAAACTTTTAGCTTTTTGAAAGAATTTTTTAATACTTGGGTTTGATTTTTCATTTTCAATTTCTCTAAATTTTTCAAGCAATTCTTTTTGTTCTTTATTTAACGAGATTGGGACTTCTGTATTTACCTGAACGTAAAGATCACCATTTCCACTACCACGCATGTAGGGCATTCCCTTACTTTTTAATCTAAATTGTTTTCCATTTTGAGTTCCACCTGGTATTTTAATTTTTGCTCTAACGCCATCAATTGTTGGTATTTCAATCGTAGCACCTAATGCTGCATCAGCTATAGAAATTGGGAATTCAAAAAACAAATTTTCATCTGATCTTTTGAACAAATCATGGGAGTGTACATTGATAAACAGATATAAATCTCCACTAGCACCACCTTTAGTTCCAGCTTCGCCCTTTCCAGCCAATCTTATCCTTGTTCCATCATCAACACCTTTGGGTATGGTTACAGATATTTTTTTTGAAGCTTGTTTGTTACCTTGGCCGTTACAGTCAGTGCAAGGATTCGTAATTTCTTCGCCAGTTCCTTTACACTGAGGGCAGGTTTGTTGGACAGTAAAAAAGCCTTGATTAGATCTTACTTTGCCATTTCCACCACAAACACTACACCTATCTAGAGAATGGCCAGGTTTAGAGCCGTTTCCTTTACAAGTAGTACATTTTTCTGTTGTTGAGAATTTTATATCTTGTTTTTTACCCTCGTATGCTTCTTCAAGAGTAATAGATAAATCATATCTTAAATCTGAACCCCTGTTATTGGTACTTCTTCCACCTCTTGACCTTCCACCACCTCCAAAATCTCCAAAAAAATCTTCAAAAATGTCTGAAAAATCAGCCCCACCAAAACCACCACCTTGTCTTCCTCCACCACCACCTTCAAAGGCAGCGTGGCCAAAGTTATCATAATTTTGTTTTTTCTCTTGATCAGAAAGAATACCGTATGCTTCCCCAGCCTCTTTAAACTTGTCCTCAGAAGTTTTGTCGCCAGGGTTTTTATCGGGGTGATGTTTTACTGCTAATTTTCTATATGCTGATTTTAATTCATCAGGGGTAGCATTTTTCTTAACACCTAAAACGTCATAAAAATCTCTTTTAGCCATAAGTTACTCTAAGATGATAATTGTTTTAAGTCTTAAGCACTTTTCTCTTTATCTTCTTTTACTTTCTCTTCTTTTACTTCTTCTTTTTTTTCTTCTTCTTCTTTTACTTCCTCAAAGTCTGCATCAACTACATTATCGTCTTTTTTTTCATCAGCATCTTTAGATGAATCTGGTTTCTTTTCTTGAGATTTATAAATCGCTTCACCTAATTTCATAGAAGCTTGAACTAAAGTCTCTGTTTTTTTCTTAATATCTTCGATGTTAGTCCCCTTAATTATTTCTTTTAAGGCAGATGAGGCGTCTTCTATTGCTTTTTTGTCTGCATCTGAAACTTTGGCGCCATGTTCTTTTAGATTTTTTTCTGTTGAATGAATTAAAGTGTCAGCTTGATTTCTTGCATCAACAGACTCTCTTTTCTTTTTATCTTCATCTTTATTTGCTTCTGCATCTTTAACCATTTTTTCAATTTCATCATCGCTTAGGCCACCGGAAGCTTGAATTTGAATCTTTTGTTCTTTTCCAGTTCCCTTATCTTTTGCCGAAACACTAACAATTCCATTTGCATCAATATCAAAAGTTACCTCAATTTGAGGTATTCCCCTTGCAGCTGGTGCAATACCAACTAACTCAAAATTACCTAACATTTTATTGTCAGAAGCCATTTCCCTCTCACCTTGAAGGACTCTTATTGACACAGCAGGCTGATTATCATCTGCTGTGGAAAAAACTTGGCTTTTTTTTGTCGGTATTGTTGTATTTTTTTCAATTAATTTTGTTGAAACTCCACCTAACGTTTCAATTCCAAGAGATAAAGGTGTTACGTCTAAAAGTAGTACATCTTTAACATCTCCCTGAAGTACACCAGCTTGTATAGCAGCGCCCATTGCAACAACTTCATCTGGGTTTACACTTTTATTAGGCTCTTTTCCAAAAAAGCTTTTAACTTCTGCTAAAACTTTTGGCATTCTTGTCATACCACCAACCATTACAATTTCATCTATTTCATTGGCTGTAAGACCAGCATCTTTGAGTGCAGTTTTACAGGGAGGTAATGTTTTTGAAATTAAGTCTTCAACTAAAGCTTCTAATTTCGCTCTAGTCATTTTTAAATTAATGTGTTTTGGACCTGTTTTATCTGCGGTTATAAATGGTAAATTAACATCTGTTTGTTCAGCAGAAGAAAGTTCAATTTTTGCTTTTTCAGCAGCCTCTTTCAATCTTTGAAGAGCCAGTTTGTCAGCTCGTAAATCTATACCATTATCTTTTTTAAACTCCCCAATTAAATAATCAACAATTGTGTTATCAAAATCTTCTCCACCTAAAAATGTATCACCATTAGTAGATTTAACCTCAAAAACACCATCACCTAATTCAAGAATCGATACATCAAAAGTTCCACCACCCAGATCGTATACAGCAATTTTTTTATTTTCTTTTTTTTTATCTAAACCGTAGGCTAGAGAAGCAGCCGTAGGTTCATTTATAATTCTTAAAACTTCTAATCCTGCAATTTTACCCGCATCTTTTGTTGCTTGTCTTTGAGCATCATTAAAGTAAGCAGGAACTGTTATTACTGCTTTAGTTACTGCTTGACCCAAATATTTTTCAGCTGTTTCCTTCATTTTTATAAGAATAAAAGCTGATATTTGTGAAGGTGAGTATTTTTCACCTCTTGCTTCAATCCAAGCATCACCTTTTTCTGAATTAACTATTTTAAAAGGTGCTGCTGCAATATCTTTTTTTACAGTCGGATCTTCAAAATTTCTTCCAATTAATCTTTTTACAGCAAATATAGTATTTTCAGGATTAGTTACTGCCTGTCTCTTTGCGGGTTGTCCAACAAGTTTTTCACCATCATCTGTAAAAGCAACAACTGAAGGGGTTGTTCTTGCACCTTCTGCATTTTCTAAAACCTTGGGTTGACTACCTTCCATGATAGATACACATGAATTTGTTGTTCCTAAATCTATTCCTATAATTTTGCTCATAATTTAAATCCTATCCTTCATATAAGTGTTAATTTTTAATCTACAAGTTCTG
>Ga0114997_10001252_pt1 | contig 21288 bp, 12 predicted proteins | sample ArcticOcean_MG_C_2_FD_87045 | JGI IMG/M metagenome (GOLD analysis project Ga0114997, IMG submission 87045) | Marine microbial communities from western Arctic Ocean - ArcticOcean_MG_CB4_136 | ecosystem: Environmental > Aquatic > Marine > Oceanic | place: Arctic Ocean: Canada Basin | collected...
ACACATAAATTCCATAGAAGTCACTTTCTCCGTGTTCCACCTCCCAATGTCTTGGTTGAACGCAGAAGCGGAATCAAACATAATATTCATATCAGTCACTTTTTCTGTGTTCCAACTCCCAATGTCTTGGTTGACCGCAGAAGCTTGAAAAAACATATATCCCATATCAGTCACTTTCTTTGTGTCCCATTTCGATATGTCGCCGTTGAATTTATCGCCAAAGCCTTGAAAACTTCCACCATATCCAGTTGGTAACACACTCATATCTGTTACCATACTCACATTCCAATCAGGCATTGACCCATACTCACTAGAGGAACATAAACCATCAACTGGGTTCGTTACTAAACATGTCGCAATAGCAGAATGAAAATTACTATCAGTTATATTTGTGACAGCGAGTGCCGTTTCTAGCGTTCCTATCGCCGCGAAAACAAGCACGAACAAAACCTTCCTATTTATTATCTCTATCATTTCACCAACTCGCGAAGAACGGCGAGTCAAAGAAACGAGAGCAAGGTGTTTCTTTTGCCTTTGAGCTTTTTTGTTCGCCATCTACCTAAAAAAAAAAGAGAAGAGTAACAAAAGTTAGATAACGCCCTTCACCACGCCCCCCGCAAACTCCCCCCGCGACCCCATTAACTCCGATAACACATTCCCTTCACGAACTTGAAAAACTTACGCGACAAACGAACCCCCCACCCGCAAACTATACTAACGTCCGCAACTTCGGGAACTTTTCGCGACCTTGTACTTTTCTGTGATAACCAGGCGACGGTACGGAGCATGCTAAATGTTAATATCGATGCTGATCGCCGCCACGAGAGAGTGAAAAAAACGACGACGAACGATTAAAATCGGTTTCTATTTCTTTACTTACGAGTGGAGCCGAAGGCAACTTTCGTTGATTAAGATGATTAACGGGGTAGAAGAAGTGTTGATACTTCGTCTTACCGCGTTTCGGTACGAGTACTTGTTTTGAAGTTATGTCGTACGCGTTTGAATAGTGAGGTTATTTATTCGGGAAAAGATTCGACTCGTTTCCGAAAGACACACGACAAAAAGAAGGAGGAGGTCAAACCAAAAATATCGACGACAAAACATACTTTTTAGTGAACACACACTCACACGCGCACACACAGAACGCATATATACGATCAGAAAAGAGGAGCTCGGGTTTTAACACATACCTCTGTAAAGCAAATGCCAACACGTATCATATGTTTCCTTTTGAGATCAATACGCGATGATTAATGTACTTTTGAGCAGATACTCTGGGACAAAGTTTTGAAGCTACTTACTATTGAGTACACAATTCTAATTACTATCATCTTCCTCGATGCGGAATTCCGGCGCTTTATCGCTACCCGATATGAAATACCACGCAAAGCTCGGCAGTCTTAATACGCTTGGTCTCTCCCGCTTCTTCGCGACGATGACTGCAACTTTCTTCGTTACAGATGTTTTCTCGCTTATCTTTTCTGCTCTCTCAGTACCGCTATGGACTTTATCGTTCCTTGCTAATTCCACGTCTTGACCGGTGTTACTACTATCTTGCTCGAGAAGAAATCGTCGTCTCAACTTCTCGTTCTCGCGTCTTATCTCTTCATTCTCAGTCCGCAATTTCTCCACAATCTTCACCGCCGCGTCCTTTTGTCTCTCAGCTTCCTCCATTTTCTTGTGCAACTCTCTATCTCGCATCTCCGCGTTCTTCTTCATGAGACTTGCGAGTTCTAATTCCTCTTTTACCGCTCGTGGAGACATCATCATTTGGTGTTGATGTTCGTGGCGGTGTGCATCATTCCCTCGCGTGTAGTTTGTATCTGGCGCAGAATCCTTTCCCTTTCCCTTCTCTTGCTCTCTCTGGTTATGCATATCTTCCAGTTTAGTTTCCAAGAGCGCATGTTTCGTTTTTAATTCAGTATTTTCTTCTCGAAGACGATTTAATTCAACCTTTGTCGCACTGAAATCGGCAAACATCACCAGCACCTTGTCTTCGGCTTTCTCCAACGCTTCCTTCATGACGCGTATTCGTTCTGTTTCTACATTTGCCATTTCCTCGTTTTCGTTCGCCTTTTCTTCACCCCTATTCGCGTTACTCTTTCTACTCTCTTTCACTAGTTGTAACGCATCCGCGAGCTTTTGTTTGGTTGCGTGTAACTCTGTTAAGGCAAACTTCCCATTCGTCGCCTCTCGTCGCTCTCTTTCAATCGCCACTTCTGCTCTTTGCAATCGCTCCGACAAGTCCTCGCACGCTTCAGCAATCAGTTTTGGACGCTCTATATCTATTTCTTTCCGTATTTGTTCATTCAATCGCTCGTTCTCCTCTTCCAGGGAGGCGAGTTCGCTTATGCTGTCTGCGAGTGCCGAGCGCAGGTCTCGATTCGTTTCCAAAAGAAGCGTCGTGGACGCCTGCGTAGTCGTTTGTGTTCTTTGCGAATATATTGGATCTGCCGCTATTAGACTCTCGATTTTATCAATTTTGGTCCCCACGCTCGCTTGCGACGGTGAAGGTGAAGTAACCGCAGTTGTTGTTGATGTTGTCGCATTTTCTTCTGCCTCGTGAATAAAATGCAACTTTTTTTCAGTGACTTCATCTCGTTCTTCTTCTATCTCTGCTTCGGCTGGTATTGAATCGGTTGACTTTGTCTCATTTAGTGTTGATTTTGGGACCACTTTCTTTGCTGGCGTAGGCGTTGGTGAGAGTATAGGAGATGGAAACGGCGAGTTTGTTATTACGGCGACAGACTTTTGAATTTCGTTTTGACGAGTGAAGTGGTCCTCAATAAATTTCGGTGTTTCTGGTGTGTCCACCAAAGCCGCGTCATTAGAAGTTTGGCGAGCGGCACTTTGCGGAGTGTTATTGTTGTTGTTGTTCTGATTCGAGTTCTTCTTTTTCTTTTTCTTACCACTCCCCATCGCTGTCGCGTTACGTTACGTTGTGAGCAACTTTTCGGAGGCTTTTTGTTCTGTCAGTTGTGTTTGTTCCAAAAAACAAAAAAGTTTGGCTTGATTTTGAATTTTTTGCGACAGCCGGCCAGACAGACACACAGAGTTTTCAAAAATTCAGCGCGCTCTGTGGAGTGCTTTTAGAAAGATGGAGACTCAGGGGTCCTTTTTTAACGGCGCGGAGCCTTCTCCTCCTCTTCCTGATGCAACGAAAGAAGAGGAGAAAGAAGAGACGCGAGAAGGAGAAGGAGGAGAAGAAGAGCAGCAACAACGACTGGAAGAAGAAGATTTCCCCGGGGAGGAGGAAAAGAAGGAAAGAAGTGCGCTCGGTGAAATGAACAAAGAGGAAGAAGGAGAAGACGAAGAAGCACCGACGACGACGACAACAGAAACAGACGTGAAGAAGGCGAAGAAAAAGAAGAAAGGGAAGAAAGCAGTCTTCAACCAGGTTTCGCCGTTCGTGCGAAACGTCGTGAACCTTTTGCGGCAAGCCGAATCGACGGAACCGTACTTCACCACGCCGACGTGGAGGAGAACGCCGTTCGAACCGATTCCTTACAAAGCCTTAAAGAAGTACGAACCGGCGCCGGATATGCCGGAACTGGACGCAAAATATATCGAAGAAAAGTTAAACACGTCTTTACCACCCGGGTGGACGGACATTCCGCCGATTCCGAAGGAGTTCCAAGACGTGTTAGACGCGCACCGACAAAATCGTGTTCCACTGTGTCCATCACAAAAGTCATCGTCGAAAGAGGAGACGATTAATGGTACGCACGATTATTGCAACACGAACGGGGCTATCAACGGTACGACCGATGTTGAAAAGCCACAAACGCTTAGTCTTGAAGTGTTACCGGCGTGGGCGAAGTGGGCGCGACCAGATGTTTCGAATCACGTGCCCTTGAAACTGGGCGAAGATATCGAGATTCGGCATTTATGGGGTATGGACTGTTACACTCGCGCGGCGGTTCTGGCGGCAGTTTCGCAAGCAGAAGGATATCAGGGACCAGAAAATATCAAGAAACGAGAAAAGTTTTTGACGAAAAAGCTCATGCCAAAGGTGCACGCGTTACGTGAAGAAGGTTGGGACATGGAGAAAGCTGCGCAAAATCTCGCGGAAGACTCGGAGAGAGAACTGGATGTGGAAACAAAAGGTGCGGCAGAGTGTTTGATTCGTGCAATTAAAGAGATTGACGGAGCCGAAGTGCACACAAAAGACGGGAAGAGATCTACGAAAGATCCGCAACAACCGGGCGAACAAGCGCAGCAGCTCACAAGCGCTGCTTCAAAATCAGGTCGAACTACCAGGAGCGGGAACAATGAAGTCATTACCACCACAACATCTGCTGCCGATATTAACAACAGCGGTTTCGAAGAAAGTGTATTGCCGGCTGAAGAGGGACCTACCGATGGAATCGATGTGGAGCGAACTCAAACGAACGATGCGGCGACGGCAATGGACGTCGACGAGAACGTCGACATTGTTTCCGCTAAAAATAGAGCGGAAGTGAAGAACGAAGAAGAAGGAAAAGAAGGCATAGTCAAAGTAGAAGGAGGAGAAGAAGGAGAAGGAGAAGAGATCGATCCGCGAACTTTGCGGCGGCATTATCGATTGCATCCAAAAGGCGTAGGTGTGGTTTGCATCCGTAAAGAAGGTTTACAACCGGGTATGTTTGTTAATCATTATCTCGGCGAGATGTATTCTCCCTGGCGATGGTACGAACGTTGCGACGCGATGAAGAAGCGTAATCCCAATCAAGAGCTTCCCTCGTTTTTTAATATCACTTTGGAGAGACCGAAAGATGACGTTCGAGGTAAAGATACGGTATTCGTAGAAGCCATGCATAAATGCGAATTTGCCTCTCGAATGTCACATTCTTGTGCGGGGAATTGTCAAACCACGGTAATTTCGCACGAAGGGAAACTTTCAATCGGAGTTTATACCAACTCCAAGATCGAATGCGGCGAAGAGTTGTGCTGGGATTATTCGTGTGTGACGGAAAGCGAGAAAGAATTTCGAGCGGCTATTTGTTTGTGTTCGAGTCCTAACTGCCGTGGCTCGTTTCTTTCTTACGCGGGGAGTTCCACGTTTACCGCGGTGATGAACGAGAAGCACAACTTCTTGCATCGAAACGCTATGCTCTGTCGAGCGTGCTCGGAACCGCTGACTGATGAAGATTTAGCTCTCCTCTCTGATTATGGCATTCGAGATTCCGCATTGAATACCCTCTCGGGTGAAAGAGCACCAGATTGGCTCGTAAAGTGGGCATCTTTGATTTTGCGATATGTGCAATTGGAGGAGAAATTACTTCCCGAGGCGCTGTGCAATCTGCCCATGCAAAAGGGAGTGAAGTATAATCTAGAAGGCGCAAAGGCTGAAACCCACGGTGTCGTCGCAACGCGATTACAGAATATTGTCGTAACACTCGACAAGATCAAGTACTTTTTGAGACAACCTGAGCAGTCCGATAAACCTTTCATGCGGGAAGCTACTGAGGCGGATATCATCGAACATTTGTGGACAGGTTCAGAATCGATTCTCGTGCGCGCGATTGGCGCACTCTCGAAAGCGTGCGGTATACTAAAGAATGTACCTCGAAGAAAGGGTTCGCGAGACACTAGGGCTGCCGTCGTGGAAACGAGCACTGCTCCTGCGGAAGTATTACCACCGAAAGTTGAGGAGATGGACGCGAATCTTACGTTAACTACCACGGAGGAGCCGATGAAAGAAGAAAAAATCGAAGAAGAAGAGGCACAGAAAGAAGCGAGCCAGGGAGAAAGAATATCAGATGAAATTGTGGCGACGACGGCGGCGGGGACGACAACGACGACAACGACGACAACGACGACGGCAACTCTCACAATCGCGACTGCAACAGAAGAAGGAGAAAGAGAGAATGATTTTGCTCCAACTGTAACAGAAGAGATCACGAAAGAACAAAATTCTGGCCCAGTGGATGACTCAACCGCGGACGACCACGCGATTGCTATGGCGTTGTCGGAAGGATACGATCTCCCTCCTTTGAAAAAAATAAATACGAATCAGGCATCCACACTGGCTGCTGTTCCGTCATCAGTTGGACAAGATGAAGTTCCAAACACCATCTCTGCGAAGAAGATAAAGGAGAAGAAAACGACCCGGACTTTTACGGGTAATCCAACACAGGTTCTCGACGACATCATCGCAAAATCGAAAATGACGCCGTCGACGGCGAGCGAAGCCAAAGAATGGCTCGCTGAAGTATCAGATTCCATTCGAAACTTGGGTATCGAACACTGCGCGTGCGCGGATCTTCTACTCATGTACGCGCGTACTCAGCGATGGTTCACGCCTGAAAAGTTTGTCGGCTTCATGTCCCCTCCCGTGCAGCTTCGCGAACACGATCCAGGATGTAAACAAACGGCGAGCAAAATTTCTATTCACGTAAAAAATACACTTACGAAAAAGTATCAACCACATTACCCGTGGGGTCAAATGTGCTCGTGGTTTAAACAAACAATTTACGACCCGACTGCGTCTCTTTCCGCCGACAGACGAGGTACTCTGTCGTTGCCAGATGTAGAATCTGCGTACAACAACGGCGGCGCCTACGTGAAAACGGATCGAAAAAAATTGTTCCGAATTTTGCGAGAAAACGCGTCGAGAAATTGGCCGACAACAATGCAGTGGAGTTTTAAAAACTACGCCAAAATGTATGGCTCACCGTGGTTTGACGACGCTTTACAAGAAACGCAAGCGGATTTTGCTGCTTTGAAAAAAGGACAGGAGCAGGACATGGGGATGCGCGAGACCAAAGAACAGACGTTTGGATTTTTAGACGAGGTCGAAGGATTGATGTCAACTGGTACGACATCCTCTGTTGGTTTCGCGAGAACATTTCGGAAGAAGAAGCGCGGTAAAACTAGTGCAGGAATAGGGAAGCATAAGAAGGAAACGGCGTCGGTGGCGAAGCCGGGGGCGCAACCGAAACAGCCTGGTCAGAACAACAAGAAGAAGAGATCTTTAAACCATTTGTACGCGAAAGGCCCAGATGGCAAAGCGTTTAAATGTGGCACTTGCAGGACTTGCATGAACCCTAAGCTGAAGAAACGGTGCATAAACACGCCGCTTTTGGAAGACGTTGATGTCGGTGATGTCAAAGTGGAAGATTTAGCACCAGGAGCCGTGGTGTATGGGACGACAATTGACTCTTTGATGACGATGCTGTGTTCAAAATGCCAAAGCGGCGATGACGAAGAGAAAATGCTCATCTGTGATGGTTGCGACGGGAGTTTGCACACGTATTGCGTCGGATTAGATGAGATTCCCTCGTGTGAGCATTGGTTTTGCGATGCTTGCGCCGGAGGCCCGAAAGAAAAGGCGTTCTATGAACGCAAGCGCACCGCGATATTACAGACGAAAGGATTTTTACCTATTCCAAAGAAGGTGGCTGCGGTAACGACAACGACAATAGCACCACCAACAACTGCAGAACCAGCAGCAGCGACACCACCACCACCACCGACAACAACATTGGTAACGCCAATTCTTCCTCTTTGTACCGCCACTTCTGCCGATGCTAGTGTTGGTTTCACTGCCGCCTCCGAAGAACCTAAACGCGAGAATGTCGAATAATAGTACTCGTACTTGTTAGGATTGATTTACAAAATATAAAAGGAAAAGCATACGCGCGCATCACAAAAGTACTCACGTCATCGACGCAACGCTTTAACTAACTCTGGAAACCCGGGCATGTCGCACGTTACTATTCCTTTCCGAATCGCGAAATCAATAATGACGAGAACACAGTTCGGTTTGAATCGCCCTGGTTCGAACGCGATGATTTCGCACACTCGCTCAAGCGGGAGTAATTCAAACGACTCGACCTCACCATCAACGGGCTTCGGAACGAATGATTCGCCTAGTTCCAAATCGTAACAGAATAATACGTCCCTTTTCACGCACTCTTTGTAAAACATGCGATACGAGACGCACGAAACCGATTTGACATTTTCCTCGGAGTATTTTTCGGGAACCCCAGCTTCTTCAGCGAGCTCTTTTACCGCGCATATTGTCGGAGCCATCCCGGCGGGTAACCCACCCGCACTCAAATGATCAAGCATGCCAGGGAACGTCTGTTTATCTTTTGACCTCGTCCCGACCCAAAGCAATACTTTTGATTCACTATTACCACTATTATTACTATTGACGTACCCATTTACATGTACGCCGAAAGCCTTTATACCTAATAACGATGCCGAGGCACGCTCGACGTTCATGCACACATCACCTTCATCCGAAACGACTGGGAACATTTCACTCCTCCAGCCAGGGATCAAAGAAAGTTCTCTCATCTTTTCAAATACTTCAGCAACTACGCGTGTCTTTTCCTCAGAGCTTGCGTATCTATTCTCACTATCGAAGCAAACAACGCCCTTCTCACTTTTGCTAAATAAAGCGTATCCGTCCGCTGCTTCCAATTTGCCGTGTTTTACAAGCGCCTCTGCAAAGTCGGGTCGCACGTGACCGACGTGCGAACCGCTCACTAGTAAATCAATAAACTTGTTCGAAGATAAATCCTCTTCCGTCACATCGTTGCATGATTCCACAGCCTCTCTCAATCCACGGATTAGAGCTGCGCTTTTATTCTTCCATGACGGGGATGGAAGACTTTCCGCTGACGGAGAAAATGTCATCGTCCTATCTCTCCTCACTCGATTTCTTTCTTTCCCAGCGAAAGATAATCTTGATACTCTATTCGCAAATAATGTGGATGCGAGTCTGCTCATAAATACAATAGACAGAGATACGCGTTTTTGAGAAGCTGAATTCTTTGGAGCATCCCCTACTTTTTTGTTCCTCCTTCAACGTTTCACAATAAGATCTAAATAAGAAACGAACTTCTTCTGTTTCTTGAGCTTATTCAAACTAAAACAGACTGTACATATTTAAATGGAGTTCTCTTCCGCAACATCATCATCGACAGTTTCATTTGAGAACGCGACGGTTATTTTCCCTTGCGTGACGCACGGCAACGTCGGACAACTCGCGGCTGATTTGTTGATTTTCAATCTGAAGCTGAAGTCAATCGGCGTTTTGTATCACCCTGATGTTCTTCCAGTTTGCGGCGCAGATCCATTTTCAGAGAATAACGAAGGGACGCCTGCATCGAGTTTAGAGATTTATGCGAACGAGGATGTGAGTTTAGTCGTCGTACAACAAAGAGGAGAAGTAATAAAAGGATGTCAGCGTAAATTTGCTCGAGAGGTGACAAGTTGGTTAAAGACGTTTAAGAAGGTTCTTTTACTCGCATCGTTACCATCGACGGTTGGAGAGAAAGATAGCCAAATAGGCGGCACGATATGGCGAACGATCCAAACGCCGAACGTGGTCACCGAAAGTTATCCAAAAGCACGAGGTGAATGTGAAAGCAGCAGCATTGGTGATAGCGTCGATGGTAAAACACCGATACGGCCTCTGGAATTTGAACAAATTCCAGAGGATTTAAAGAATAGACGCATTCCACCGTGGACATTCGTGTATGAGTGCATTAAGCAAACGCTGACAACACAATTTCTAGTCGCTTTGTGTTCCGAGGGCGATAACAGCGTAGATGCGGATAGAATGGCATCTCGTGCTTTAGAAATGATAGACAACGTAGGCTTATTCAATACGGGTGATTTGCTAATGCCGACGAACGAATTACGGTGGGCGACGCCGCCGAGTTGGAAGAGAGTCTACGGCTCGTTGATTAAACGAAGCGTATTTGCATAAAAACTTGACGAGGGTGTCATTAACCTTTGTATTAGAAATCGATTCGCTTACTTATTACAACCACACACACACACACACATGCACTTCAAGCCGTTTCTTTTATTTGTGGAGCTGTGTTGATGACGCATATGGGGATGCACGCGTTTGCGACGACATATTTGAAAACACTTCCGAGAAAGAATTCTGCAATGCCGCTTCTGTTGTGCGCAGCCAACGCGACAAGAGTGTATACTTTCCCCGAGAAACGAAGGCATCGTTCGCAAATGATTGACGATATTGTTTTATTCGACATCTTTGCCAACTCCACTGCTTCCACCGTGAAAGCCACTTCATTTTTCTTACAGAGATCAGCGAACCATTTTTCTATCGAGAGTTCAGCTGCTTTGCAACGCGAGGCGTTCTGTGACAAAGTGCTCGAGTACTCGCTCACTTCTTTCCTCGGTATGATCGTCAAGAAATGAATACTGCTTTCCTTCGGCTTGATCAAATGCTTCAACACAAACTCTGCCGATATCTTCGAGTGCTGGTGAGAAGCGATATCGATAGGAACGAGAATCCTTCTCTCCTTGACGGTCGCACATACCGGCTTAATGCTCACTTCTTCGGTTGTTTTAATAACAGGCGCTTCATTATCATCCATCGCGCGTCTTCAGCGTCTCCTTTGGAACGTTCAAGTAGGTTCGTCGCGGCGCGCTCACAGGACGCAGGAAGCAGCAGCGATATTTTGACGTCTTTTGTGTTCGTGTATTTTTAATTTCAAGTGTTTTTCGAGTTTTCAAAAGTGCGAGTTTATTACACGCGCGACGACCATCTTTCACCAAGTTGTATGTATAGTAATAACATTTGCGCTAAATCCTATTTTCGTAAAGTATTTACAAAACTCCAAAGAATGGGTTCTTCAAGGCGTTATCGATTTCTATTCCAGCCTGTTGGAGTTCCGCGAGCGATATTTTTTCCTTTGGCAAATGCAAAACGTCTTCGCCGGCGTCGTTCTTCTGCTCGCAAAAGCCGCACGTTTTCAAAAACACGTCGCCATCGAACGCTTTCACTCTTTCCACAAAAGCTTTGCCGTTTACTTTGAGTGTTCTGTATTTTTCGTACGCCTCGTCGCTCGGTTCGCATTCAAAATTTTTCGCGATGTTACCCAGATAAGCTAACAGCGTTTTATAGCACCTTTCCACGCCAGCGGGATCGGTATCGTTGTGCTTCTTCTTCACGTCGACGAGGTTTTTTCGCAAATTCTCCGCGAGTTGCACGGGGCGCACGACTCCCACGCCTTGTTTTTCTTTTCTTTCCACCTCCTCTTTCACCTTTCGCGCCTTTTCTTCGTTTCGTTTCTTCTCTCTCTCGATTTCCTCCGGCGTCAACTCTTCCGGCAAACCGAGTTTCCTTCGTCTCTCTTTCTTATCTTCCTCGAGTTTCACTCTAATTTTCTCACGAGCTTTCTCTTCTTCTTGTTTTTCTATTCGTCGCAGCTCTGCGTTTCGTTTGAACTGCAGCGCTTCTTCTTTCTTTTTCGCCTCTAAGAGTTCCTTTCCCGACCGTATGCGTTCTTTTTCTCGCACTTTTTCCAACTCTGCTTCTTCCTTCTTTTTCTTTTCGGCGACGTCTAAGCGAAGTTTCTCCGCAGCCACGCGCGCTTCTTCTTTCGAAAGTTTTTTCTTCACCGCTGCCGCGGCTTTCTTCTTCGAAACGAACAGTTGTTCGTCCATTCCTTGGTCGTCTTGGTGTTCGGCGAGCCATTGCACGCACTGCTCGACTGAATCCGACTGCGTCGCGAATAAAACGCGCACGCATCGATTGTGCGCAAATCCCAGCTCCTTTAACTTTTCAACCATCTTTTTCGAAACTTCTGGCTCAACTTTTTCGTCGTCGTCGTCGTCGTCGTCGTCGTCATCGTCGATGATCATGACGTCGTCGTCTTTACTTGAGCTTTTCTTCTTGAGAGGCAACCCGGCGTCTTCGCGCATGTCGTTCTCCATCTTTCGAAACTCCTTGGCCGTTTGTACCACGTTGTCGCTCTCTTCGCACGGAACGAACACGCTGTGACCTTCGTTAAAGTTCGCGTGCAATTTCTGTTCCTCTAGGTTTCTGCATCGTTTCCCGCACTCTCGACACTTCATCGTTTTTATTGTTTCCGTTGACTCTGCAAAATCAGCGTGGCCGGTCATCTCCCCATGTGTTTGACACTCCTCCACGCTTTTCAAAAGAAGGCCGCAGACGTTACACTTGAGCGAAACCGCCTTCGCGGCCGACGACATTATTACTCGTTATTCACTTTTTCTTAATCTTTCTTTCCTCGTTTTATATTATTATACGTTTGATAATAGTAGTAGTAGTAGTTGTTGTTGTTGTTGTTGTTGTTGTTAGTGTTTGTTTGTATCTCCCGAGAGAGCTTCGATTTTAAGACGCGAGCAGGAGGAGAGGCAACATTTTAAGAAGTCAAAAACGAGGTGACCTGCACCCACAAAAATTCAACGCATTCAACAGCGAACAGCGAGAAAAGGTAGTGGAGAGCAAAACTCCGGGTTGTTATCATTATCGAAGGGAAAAAGAAGAAGAAGAAGTGAGTGTGAAACAGAGCCATAACGCGCCAGATACAACATTATGTTTGCGATTACTCCCACGTGAGAGAGAAGAAAAGAGAGAGAAGAAAAGAAAGAGAATCGTCACCGAGAGAATCGACTGAAACAAAAATGATGCTCCAACAATTTCCGACGCGTCGATGGGGCGCACTTCTTCTCTTCCTCCTCTCATTTTTGATTTTCAACGATGAGAAATCAGTCTTTGTTCAATACGTGCTCGCAAAAGAGGCAAGTGAACCCGGGGTCTCTTCTGCTGACAACGCCGCGAGGAAAGCTGGAGAAATTGGCACCACAGAAGTAGGAGCGCCTCCCGTGGTGGCAACTATTCTTAAAGACGCCACCGCGGAGGAATCAAACAAACAAAAGGAAAAGGAATACGCCGAGCGACGGTCGAAGGTGTACTCGCGCGTAGAATTTGCCTCGTTCGTACTGCAAAAGTCACCGTTAGAGGATGAATTCTGCGTTTACGACGTCCAGAAGGAAGGCGACGAAGGCGACGACGAAGACGAAAAGATTGGTCCCGTGCCGCTGTTGAAAAAGAGGGAGAAGACAGAGCGCGAAGTCTTGCCCTCATTGAAGGCGTACAAAACATCCGTGCAAGAACAACTTCAGCAAAAACGAGCGTTGGAGAAGAAGGCTAAAAAAGCAACGAAAAGTGGCGAGAATATTAGCAGCGGCGGCGAACAACAACCGGTGGTGGTGGTCGCGAGCAACGGCGAGAAAGACCTGAACTTGTCTACACCTGGAGAGGAAGCAGATGAATCCACCAAATCCGGAATTTCCGTTTCGGATGATGCCACTCTCGCGGAGGAAAAGTCTGCATCATCATCGTCGTCGTCGTCGTCGTCGTCGTCTTCATTATCATCTACCACTGCGTCGTCGGAGAAAAAAGCTTCTGATGGAGATGAAAAGGGTGCGAACGAGAAAACGGACATCGAGAAGACTGAAAAAGCACAAGTCGCGAACAAGGAGACGGCGTCGAGTGCAAAGACTTCCGAAAATAAGGGAGACAGAGAAACGGAGACACATAGAAACGAAGAGCACGCAGGGAATGACGGCATCGAAAAAGCGGCCGATGAGACTGAGCATACAAAGAGCGCGGCGGAAAAATCCGAGGAATCTGAAACATCCGCATTAGATGTGAACGCGGCGGCTTCGTCTGAGAGCAGCACAAAAGTAGAAGTGGAGATTGATAAGAGCAGTGCTGACGAGCCTAATAACGTTGCAGATTCGAAGGAGAACAACCATCTTGACAGCGAAGACAGCAAAGCAAGCGATGCAAATGATGAAGACGACGATGATGATGATGATGATGACATGGCCAATAAAATTATACATCCTCAATCCGTCACCAAAGAAGACCGAGAAAAGTATAATTTAGCCTCGGTCCGAAATGGAGCAAAAGTTATCTCGAGTAACGAGGAGTCGAAGCACGCTTCTGCGATGCTTTCAGAAGATATGGACTCGTATTACATATCTCCGTGCAACGCAGAAAGCAAATGGGTAACTGTCGAACTCTCCGAAGAAGCAACTTTGACTCAAGTTATCGTCGCCGACTACGAATTTCACTCTTCCGGCATGCACGACTTTGAAATTTGGGGGACGGAAGGTCATCACAGCGATAAGGACGGTTGGAAAAAGCTCGCTACTTGTGAAGCCTCGCGGTCGAGAGAGCCGCAAAAGTTTTCCATTCCCGCGAACGAATGGGTGCGATACGTACAGCTTCGCTTCTTGACGCATTTTGGATCTCATCACTTTTGTACGGTTTCTCTTTTTCGCGTTCACGGTAAAGACGCCAAAGAGACGCTTCGGGAAGAAATGGAGAGGTTACAAGAAGAGGTTGAGGAAGTAGAGCAATTGTTTCGCGAAACGGACGAGACTGAGGAAGCAGAAGCATCGGCATCTTTCGAGGAAGGAGAGAATAACAACAACGATGCGTTGGACGGTTCTGTCTTGTCTGATGTTGACGACGCCGATGTTGTGGGAAATACTCGCGACGAGAACCTCGACGGCGACGGGAATAACGAGAATGCAACTGATAATGGTGGGAATAAGCCTTCGAGTACTACCGATGTGTCAGCTCGGGAAGGCGAAGAAGATTTGAAAACAGAGAAGAATTCGAAAGGTAGTAGGGATGGTAGTGGTAGCACAAGTAAAACTGATTCACCCGGCGGCGAGTCGGTCGCTGCTGCCACCAACAATGTGAAAAAAAATGAAGTGAACGAGGAGGAAGTGAACGCGGCGATGAAAGATACATTGCCCCCAAAGGATAAGCAGGCGGTAACAGCCAATAAGTCGTCGCGCGACACGAGAGAGAATAGTGGCACATCCACCCCTTCTTCTAGCGCTGCTACTACCACTACTTCTGCGAACGCAACGCTTGCTACGGAAGTTCCCGAGGCTGACGCGACGAGTGAAGAAAATTCCAACGCCTCATCTGCTGGCCAGATGAAACCGCCGCCATCATCGTCGTCCCTCAGCAATAAGACGAAATCGAGCGAGAGCGGCGCTTCTGCTTCTTCATCTGAAGGTGCTCCGACGGCGGCGGCAGCGGCGGCGGCAGCAGCGGCCGCAGCGGCTTCGCAACCCGGAGGAGGCGGTAAAGGTTCCGAAAACGTTTTCCGTAAACTCGCGCAGAAAGTGAAAGATTTGGAATTGAACCAATCTGTGCTTGACCGTTACATCGAAAGCTTGAACGAGCGATACGCTGGTGCGTTGGACGATTTAAATAAAGAAATCGATGAGATTGCTGCGGTGGTGACAAACTCTTCGAACGCGTTGAATGAAGCCGCGAGAAGGATGGAAAAATCTGCGTCGAAGTGCGACAAAGAAACGGAGAGGCAAGCGGATAGATTCACAAAGTCCGAGCACGCCTTGATGGGTGCGCTGAAGGAGTTTGAAAACAGTCGCGCGCAGGCACGCAGACGAGAGAATGTTATTCTTTCGTTCATGTTTGTCATCTTGACTGGTATGGCTTGGAATGCAGCGGGTCCAGGAGGGATTAGTACTCTTAAAAAGAAAGCGTCATCGCGCGACGCGCAAGAGGAGGAAGGAGCAGAGGAGATGGCGCACGAACCGCCACAACAACAAGAACACAACGCGTTTCGGAGAGTGCATCTCAGCTCTCCAGATTTCGCGACGCACGCTTTCAGGGAGAATCTTTTCTTCGAATAGTAAGAAACACTTTGAATAGAAGAGAAGAAGAATAACATGTAGTTTCATATACTCGGTTACAGTACTACCGGTACTGTTCATTTTATTTTTAACGCTGACAATTGCTCGCGCAGCGACTAGAAAAATCAGAGTCCTTTTGAGGAACTTCTTACCTCTCTCAATCACGTCGTCATCATCACCGCCTCGTTTGAACTGTTTGCTGCTATTTTTTCTAATCTTTCCTTTATTAATCTTTTCGCTTTCGGCCGCGCAACGTCCAAGGCTGTTTCGCCGTCCAAGTCTTTCCACTCTAACTCTATGCCTTTTTGGTAGAGTAAGAATTCTACGCACGAGACGGCGTCTTGACAGGCGGCGTAGTGCAAAGGAGTATCTCCATCTTTACACGGCGTGTTGATGTACGCAACTCTGTTCTCTTCGCCGACTAGCTCGACGAGTTTTCTCGCAAACTCTGCTCTGTCCGAGAAGCACGCTTGGTGTAAAGGACTCCAACCGTTTTTGTTACGTTCGCTGTTGGCGTCGGGATTCTCTCGTAAAACCAAATCGAATTCCTCTTCGTCCCCGTCTTCGATGGAGCCGAAAATTGGCGTTTGCGAAGATATCTTCACTGCGGACGAACTGTTACTGCTGCCGCTGCTCTTTTTCGTCTTCTTCTTACCAGCCGCGGAGGACTTTTGGAATCCCATCTTATGTTCGTAGGAGAAGAGAGTGAGGTCTTGATAGAAGAAGAAGGAGGAGAAGAAGAAGAAGAAAAGGTCACAAAAGGTTGTTGTTTTGTTAAACTCTCAAGTTCCTATTCTCTATTACTAAACGCTAATAATATTCTACGACGACGACGACGACGACGACGACGACGACGACGCTACCAGCCACTCACCCGCGCGCGTAAAGGAGTCAGTCGTCGGACTCATCTCTCTTAATAAAGTAACGACTAACTGTTATGCGACAAAGTCAAATCTCTTCGGCGCCGACGACCAAAAACGACCAAAGAAGAAGAGCAGCACATAAGAATAAACGGTCCCAACAACACGTTCGTCAGTTGTACGCTACACACGCTGGAGAGACACACCCACGGAATGACCGCTATTTGGCCAAACTCAAAGGTGTTACCGTGAGGAAACGCTAAAAATCTTCCGAGTGGCCAGACTGTAACTCTCGGCACCTCGAATAGAGGCACACCGAAGAAATTTTTTATGAAGGCTGAGGAAATGAGAAACTTTAACCACGAGAGATAGTGTCCGAAGCTCATTAGTTTTCGCATCAACGGCGTTCGTTTGGTCAGCAACTCTTTCTCTTTCTTCCTCAGCTCCTCTTTTCGTTTCTCGTCTGCTTCTCTTCCGATCGTGTTGTTTAAAGTTTTTATTCTTCTCCGTAACGACCAAATTTCGCCCGTTTTCTCGTGGAAAACAAATTTCAGAGCGTCGATGAGAAGAAACACGAGCGCAATGTACAGTTGAGGAGGCAAAGGAAAGTTATTACTCTTTTGTTGTTGTTGTTGTTGTTGTTGTGATAACGACGATACGTAGGAGTAGAGAGAGGGTTTGAGAATACTGAAAAACATGATGTTTGTTATGTTTTTGTCTTCTTCGTTTGTGGCGTGTGCATCAATCAAATCAAAACTGGTGATGTTCTGCTCTCTCTTCTTTTTGCGTTTTTGTCAGAACCCTAAACACCAAAAGAGACCGCGGCCAATTTCTTTAATCATCTCCGCAAAAATAAGGAGCAACACACACACTTCATTCACTCCTACAAAAGTAGACAGAGTGAATAAAAGAATCGTCTTCTCCGCCGTCGTTAACGTCGTAGTTGAGCGAGTGTGTGGGTAATTAAGTATAAGTAAAGAATCGTCGTATTCGTATTCGTAAAATCGTAAATTCATCGTAAACACAAAATTCAAGGACAAAAAGAACGAGAGGATGGCCGAAAAGAAATCTATAACCCAAGGCGCGTCCACGTACGGGACCGTGAGCAAGAGTAACTCGAACGACAACTCGTTCGAAGACGACGATGCGTACGATCCGTACGCCATGCGTTCATCAGGGATTGGTCGTGGTTCGAACAACGGCTCGCCGTCCACGAAGTATGGTGGTGAGGCGCACGACGATTCCAACAACAACAAAACGTTTCCTTTTCGGAGGAGAAGGCTGGTGGACCATTTGTCCAAGTGGAGATTAAACGCGAAGAATAAACGGAGCGAGAGAAGTGCGTTAACAAACTTCTTCATCGATTGGACCTTGCCTATTTTTGCCTGCTACATTGGCATATCGGTGGTTATTCTGATGACGGATCCGAACGAACCGGCCTTTAGTGGTTCCTTCGTGAAAGCGTTTTACTTCGTCGCTGTAACCATCATGGCCATCGGGTACGGCGATTATTACCCAGTCTCCGACGGCGGTAAAATATACATCATGGTTTTGATATTTACGGGAATTGTAATCATTGCTTCTGTATTTGATCGTTTGACGATGTGGTTTCTCGTCAAGGCGAAAGATGTTCGAGGAAAACTCGAAGAAAAGCGTAGCCGCGAAATTGAAGAGGATTTGGTCACCTTGCGAGAAGCCATCGTCTCGTCGCATAAAATGAAAGGTACGGAAGAGTACGAACCAAACTTGTTGCAAAAAGGCAGCCACGAAAAGTCAACGCAAAAAGTGAACGAAGATATCCAAAGCATGAGAAAAAATTCTGTGTGGTACGCCGTAGGAATGCTTCTCGTGGTGGTGATTTCCGGAGCAGCGATTTTTCACGCCATCGAAGGACACACGTATCTCGATTGTATTTATTGGGCTGTTGTCACCACAACAACTGTTGGTTACGGGGATATCTATCCCGTCACCGACCCCGGTAGACTTTTTACGTGTGCATACGGCTTGTGCTCGATAGGTTTGGTGACGTACTCGTTATCGTTGATTGCGAAGAACACGTTGTACCAATCGTTGGAGGATGAGTCCTCCGTGGAATCTTTTCAGCTCACTGCGCAAACGCTGATTGATATCGGTGGAAAGAAAGGGTACGCGAGCGAATTCGATTTCCTCGTCGCCATGTTATTAGCGAGCGGTAAAGTAGATTCAGAGGATGTAGAAGAAATTAGGAGAAAGTTTATGCGTCTGGATATTAACGGCGATAAACAGTTGGATTATAGAGATTTGTTAGGCGGCGACCTGTCTTCTCAAGGTGGAGCGACGACGCTCAGTCGTGCGGCGCCGCGTCCAGGAACGCCTGAAAGAAAGCTCATTCCAAAAGAATAAAGAAAATGAAGGAGAAATAGTGTCTGTTCGCGTTGAATAATGATATCGAAAATGCCTATCTGTATATGTACGATTAATAAAATATATAAGTTTCGATTCATACCCTCTCCTTGTTGTTGTGATTTGTCTGTCCTCGCGCGTTTTCCTCACTCATTCGCGCTCTCGTCTTTACTAAAAATTACTCGCTTATTTTTGTTTAGAATGAGCGGCGGAGCGACTACAACGACGACGAGTCGTTCACGAACGCTCGTAAATGACATGCCAGGGACCATACGGAAAGGCACACTTTGTGTCGATCGCGCTCGTCAATCCTCGCTTGTTCTCGCGGGAACAGAGTGCGGCCACGTTTTCATCACCGACTTGCGTTTATCAACTGTCTCCCGAAACAAAGACATTGAAGGAAAAGAACAACAACGACAACAACAACAACAACAACAAAAATGGAGATTCAAAGGCGAGGAGATTGGAGCGTGTTTGTTCGATGCAATAGATCCGGAAAGATACGTTTATTTTGCCCGTAACGCGGTGCTCGAAATGCACGACAGACGTAAAACTACTTCCTCCTCCTCCTCGAACGACGACGACGTACAACAAACAAAGTCAAAAATATTTTCGAGAACTTTTTCAGACGATGTTAGCGCGTTAGCGCTTGATGCAAAGTGCCACAGGATGGCCGTAGCTGACGACAGTGGTGATGTAAACGTAGTGAGTTTAGCGATGAGAGAAGATGGAGGAGAAGAATTCCCGCTCATGCAAACGTTTAAGAACGCGCACGGCGACGCCTCGAGCGGGTGCGCCACGGCTGTGAGCTTTCGAGCGCACAAACCTGAGGAAGTCATCTCTGCTGGATACGACTGTACGGTGAAAAAATGGGAAATTAATCGCAAGAACAAAGAGCTAAACGTGTGGAAAATAAAAGAGGTGCAATCGGCACGAAAAGGTAACGAAGCGTTCGTTGAATCGACGTCTACGGCGTTCAATCCGCCGTTTATAAACTCCATGAAATGTTGGGAGGAGGATACGTTCGTTGGTAGTAATAGTATTAACAGTAGTAGCAGTAACAGCAATATTAGCATTGGTAGCATGAAACGTTTGTGCGTTGTGGCAAGAGGTGATGGTATTGTCTCGGTATTAGATTTAGATGGTAAAACAGGTTCCTCAAAGAAGAATACGTCCAACGGCAAAAAGAAGAGCGGCGGCAGCGGCATGCCTTTACAGAATTTCTCCGCCATACACTTAGGCGAGGCGATGAAAGAGGATGGTTCTCTATTCGGTCACACCCACGCGTGTTCTTACGCGCAATTTTTGCCTAGACACGAGGGATCGAAAATCATCTCTGGAGGTTTGGATGGAAAAATAGTCATCTGGGATTGGACGCTCGAACGCGAAGAGAGTGCCAACAAAGTGCTCGAAACAGGAGGCGTTCTGGAAACAATCGAGCACGGTTTGAAGGTGTCTGCGATAGCCACGGGTGATTTCGTCGACGACTCCGTTGTAGTTATTGCCGACGTCTCAAAGTCTATATCCGCGTATACGTTAGAATAAAAAATAGAACCGTGCATAGAATCAGTTGAAAAAAGAACAAAAAAGCATCTACGCGTACAGTATGTATAGCCGCCATAAAAGAAATTTGTCGCATCGAAAAGAAAAGATGATGGAGGCGTAGCCCTTTAAGAAAACGAAACAGAATGCCACTCGGTCTTCACGCCGAGCGGGCCTCGCGCAAACTCAGAGGAAACGTATCATTATTATCATCATCATCATTCCAACGTCGCGAAGCCTTAAACTCAGTCGCAATCTTGGCGGACGAATTGAGGAAGACGGCTAACTACCACGAATTTATTGACTCGACTTTCCTTATGAACGACGACAAAGACTGCTCTAAAGAGGTGGCGGAATGGTTATTGAAAAGCAGCGACGAGGATGATGATAATTTGACGTTCGAGAGATTCGCTCGCGCCTTGATTCGCGTGTATTGGCATCTCCCGCAAAACTTTGCTTCGAGACACAAAAAATCCATCCTCCTCGGTTTCAGTCGGTATTTCAATATCGACACCAAAAACAATAATCAAAAAAGCTCATCATCATTATTGTCACCACAAGCGGTCTCTGTTTCGAACGTACTCTGTGAAGAGACGCGAGCGTATCTCGATGCATTTCTAGAGAAACTTGAGGATGTGAGCGCTGATGCAGCATTGGAGTACGTGCCTGCGGTTTCCATGCTTTTGTCCTTGTACGCCAGAACAGAACGCCGCCAGCGAAAGAAAGATGACGACACTACTATTAAAAATAGAGTAGTACCAGTATTCAACGCTGCACTCGATGATAACGCACACTTGATGATACGACTATGCAAATGGATTCTTGATACAGTCATGAGAGATATTAAGAATGGGAGAAACGTGTCAAATGTTGCCGCGTGTACAGACGTCGCCACGTTGACGCAAAGACTATTGAGAGATTTTTGTCAATGCGAAGGTGCTGAAAAAGAAAAGAGGAACGCTAACAACAGAGCGATTATAAAAGAACGAATCGTATTGAATACACTTTTTGATGCGTTGGAATTCAATATTTTTGGCGG
>Ga0114997_10001253_pt1 | contig 21277 bp, 18 predicted proteins | sample ArcticOcean_MG_C_2_FD_87045 | JGI IMG/M metagenome (GOLD analysis project Ga0114997, IMG submission 87045) | Marine microbial communities from western Arctic Ocean - ArcticOcean_MG_CB4_136 | ecosystem: Environmental > Aquatic > Marine > Oceanic | place: Arctic Ocean: Canada Basin | collected...
AAAATTTTAATATTTTAATAAAAATAAAAAAAAAATAAAAAAAAAAAATAATTTATTTATAAAATGAAATTAAAAAACCATTTAAAAAAAATTAGTGAATTATTTATTTTAAAAAAACAAAAAAAAAAAAAAAAAAAAAATAATTATTCAGAAGCATTTACCCAAATGCATAGAAATAATTTACCCAATACACATAAACCAGTTAAAAATTATCCAGTGGTAGATAACAAAGAGTTAGAAAATACATTAAATAAATATGCCGGTATAAAAAATACTAGTGATAATTATTACAATCCAGGAAATTACGAAACTCTTCAAACATCAGACAATGAGGCAAACAAACAATTTAAAACAATGTCTGGCGAAGATATGAGAATTGGAGAAATAACACACAATAATATGGTTCCTTATTTCGGATCCACCGTGACACAATCAACAACGGGATCAAATGAAGGTCTTTTGGACAAGTATACTGGTACAGGTAGTCAACGTGTTGAAAAACAATCAATTGCTCCTTTATTTAAACCTCAAAAAGATATGAATTGGACTCACGGGATGCCTTCCACAACCCAATTTATGGAAAATCGTATGAAAAGTATTGTGTCGCAGAAAATGAACAATACAAAACCTTTTGAAAGTATTCAAGTTGGACCCGGGTTGAATCAAAAAGGTGGTATCGCTGGCCAGGGTGGATTTAATTCCGGAATGGAAGGGCGAGACGTTTGGCGGCCTAAAAATGTTGATGAATTAAGGACATCAAATAACCCGAAGGTAACATATGGTGGACATACGTTAGGAGCTTATAAGCCTAACAAATCTGGCATAATTGGCAAAATTGAAAAAAATCGCCCAGATACATCTTTTTTCAACGATGAAAGTCGGTGGTTAACAACAACTGGAATTGAGAAAGCTCAAAAAGCACGAGGTACCATTTCTCTTAAACCCGAAAACCGTGCTTATCAGACACGCGAATATTTTGGGAATAGTGCACCAGATGCAAATGGTACCTATTCCACACCAACGATTCAACGTTGTGAAAAACCACAATTCAAACCTTTGAATTTAGGAGTTGCCACCGATAAAGATGGTTGGAATGTCAAAAATAAAGATATGAGAGAAATCCAACAAGAAGGTTACAGACCTTTAGCAAATGCTAGAAACTTAACAAAACAACAAAAAGAATTAGGCCCCGTAAGCGCAGGATTTAAAGCAATGGTTACGCCATTATTAGATATATTGCGACCATCTCGCAAACAAAATGTAATTGGCAATATGAGACCAACTGGTAATGCTAGTGGTAAATATTCTATTTCCAATAATGTAATCTGGAACCCTGCCAATAAAGCCAGAACAACAATTAAAGAACAAACCGGTAAAAATGAATATGTTAAACAGGGTGGTACAAATCGCGATGCGGGTTATATTAATAATAAACAAATACCGGTTGCACAACAACGCGACTCCACAACTGGTTCGTACATTGGTAATAATTCAGCATCGGTTACTAATTCACGCGTTTATAATGCAGAATATAATGCAAGACTTAATCCAAATAAACAAGAACTTTCGCGCGTTGATAGAATTCGCACAGGTAATCAAAAATTATTTACTGGTTCACAATCCGTCTGTAATCTGGCCAATAGAACTACCAATGCAGCAGTTATTCAACCCAATTTTACAAAAAGAACAGCGAATGCAAGTAATGTTGGTGAAATGTCGGGTAGAAATCTTAGAGAAAAGGTGGTGCAATGTGGTCGCAATACTGGTGATATATTAAAAGCATTCAATGATAATCCATATTCAAAATCATTAAGCAGTGTTGCTTAAAATTAAATATACATTTATTTAAATTTAAATAATTAAATATAATTTTATCCATATATGAATAAAATTATTAAAAAAAAAAATAACAAAACAATGAAACTAAATATACATCAAGAACTTTTTAAAAAATTAAATTATTTCATCGATACATTTAAAATACCGCATATTATATTTTATGGCAATTCTGGAACAGGCAAAAAATTTATTTTAAATAAATTAATTTATAAAATTTATAACAACGATAAGGAAGAAATAAAAAAAAATGTTATGTATGTTAATTGTGCGCATAGCAAAGGTATTCGTTTTATAAGAGATGAATTAAAATTTTTCGCCAAAATAAATATACAAAATTACAATGGAAAATATTTCAAAAGTATTATTTTATTTAATGCTGAGAAATTAACGATGGATGCGCAATCAGCTTTGCGAAGATGTATAGAACAATTTAGCCATAATACTAGATTTTTTATAATTGTTGAAAATATTGAAACATTGTTAAAACCAATTTTATCTAGATTTTGCAATATTTATATACCTCCGCCGCGCAACATTGGTGTGAAAAATTTACATATTAAATATTATAAAGAATTTGATGTTCATAATAAAAAACGAATGGTTTGGTTAAAAAATAAAATTAATACAAAAAAAAATACATTTTCATTGGATAATTTAATACAATTTATTGATCAAATATATGATAAAGGTTATTCTGCTTTAGATATTATTGAAATTATTAAAGATTGTCAACACGAAAAAAAATATGATTTTTTATTTTATTTTGATAAAATTAGATTAGAATTTAGAAATGAAAAGGTTTTAATGTTAATTTATTGTTATTATTTTTTTATGCGGAAAAATATAAATTTAGAAAATATATTAACAATGTAAAATGGATGATTATAATGTAAATGTTCTATCAGAGGCAAAAAACGAATATTCTTCGCGATTATTAAACATTTTAACACCATTGGTCATTTTGGGAATTAAATCTATTTACTCTGAAGCTATTAATTTATGTGATGAAAATAACGAAGAGGATAAATATTTAATGACATTTCAAAACTTTTTATCAAGAGTTCCGAAATGGAATGCAAATATCATTAAAGATGAAACAACGAGAATTGTTAGTGAAAGCAACTGTCCATATTTAGAAGATTTGTTAACTTGTGTGCATATAACACAATTAAAAATATTAACCAGTATACGTGTGTCAAATCAACAAAAAAAAATAGATATTGATATTCCCAAATTAACAGAGTTTATTCATAATATATATATTCATTTTGCAAGAAAATTATATTCAAATATATATCTATTTGAAAAGGATATTATGCCTTTAAATTATCAGAAAAATATGAGGGAAGCTGAAATAATATGTCGCGAATGTATTTTAAAAGTTATTAGAGATTCTATGCCAATTGAACAAATTTTACGCGCATATATGGACGAAAGTGTCCACGATGAGGTTGTGGAAGAAACATTGGAAAAACAAGTTACCGAAGATGAAGCCATTGATATGATTGAAGAAGCCAATAAAAACAATGAAAATAGCGAAAAAAATAAAGAAATTGCCGTTAGTAAAGTTGGTACATCTGATAAAGATAATGAAGTTATTGTCGCCGAACCAACTCTATTAACAAATATTGCCAATGATGCTATCAATGAAGTAACTAATTCCATTGAACAAGATAATAAAAATGATATTGTTGCCGCCGTTGCTGCAGCTGCCGTACCTTCTTATGAAACAAAGCCTACTGAAACAAACCCAACAGAAATAAAATTGACCGTTGATGTTAAACCTACCAATGTTGAAACCACACCATCCAGACCAACCACACCGTCTAGATCCACACCATCCAGACCCACCACACCGTCTAGATCCACACCATCCAGACCAACCACACCTGTAAAAGCATTTATAAGTAACGACACAATCCCAATTACAAAAATTAAATCCCCAAATATTTCCTTTGCAGATAATGATCAAGTATTGGATATGGGTACTAATAAAAAATCAACAATTCACGCTCCAAAAACAGATGCACGTTTGGATAAAATAAGTCAAATTGCCAATATGAGAAGAAAAGAAGAGGAAGAAAGCGACGACGACGAAGACTTTGATGACGATGGTCCTTTAAAAATTGGTGGGGAAAATATTACTTTAAATATTACAGATATACAAGATATTTCAAAAGATTTAATGATAAATAAAAATCCTATTTTAGATGATATTGAAATTTTAGCATAAAATTTGCGTATAATTAATAATATTTTACTATTAATTATATAAAATGAATAAAACAATTTTATTAAATGGATTTATCATCAGCTTTTTATTTTTAATTGTGAAATTCATTGAAATGCGTTTTGTTACAAAAAAAAATGTACCTCCTAAAATTTTAGTTCGCGATGCTCTATTGGTTTATGCATCAGTTATCGTCTCACATTACATAATGGCTCAGCTAAATAACAAACAAACGAAAGAATTTGTTGAAGTTTTTACCGACAATCCATCTTTTTAATTTTTTTTTAATACTTTTTTAATACTTAAGAAAAGTATTAAAAAAATTAATAAAAATTTAAGTAAAAATATAAATTTTACACATACACCGGCATTTTATCAATATTAACAATGGGTGATTTTTTCCCTATCTTTTTTCTACTAGATAAAAATTGTTTAAATAAAGGCCTGTCCAATTGTGCTTCCGGTGTATGTTTTTTACATTTCCTTGATATCATTTTATATAATTTGAAATCTGGATATCTTTCATCGCCGTTTGATTTATATAATATATTTTTACCACTATCGTCGTGCACCCATTCATTAATCAGTTTCGCTATTGGATTATTTATCCTTTCATTTAAATCTGGAATAAAATAATCAAATAATGAACAAGCCAACCGAGTCAAATCAAATCCATTATTCGGTTTTAATTCAGGTTTATTCTTATTTTTAAAAACTGTAAAATTATATTGTCCAGCAGCATCTCCCGATTTAAAAAAACTGTCGCTAATTATTTCTTTCCCTTTAAAAGTATAAATAGATCGCCCATAATCTATTATTTTAAATAATTTACCATAGGTAGGGACTTTATAATATTTACCGTTGTAATGGTAATTGAGATACTTTTTTTCAGTTGAATTAAACATTATATTATTCGTATGCAAATCATTGTGTGTGAAATTAAACACTTTTTGATATGTTATTAATATCATCACAATTTGGAACAGACAAGATGACCATTCATTTTTTGATAATTTTAGATCCAAATCTTCAACGCAGTCATCTAATGTTAATTCCATTTTTTCCAAACAAATAATTTGACAAGGAAAATCATATATATATGCATTAATACTATCATTAATACTACTATATTCGGAATCCTCGTCGTCCTCTTCGTCTCCGCTGTCTCCGCTGTCTCCGCTGTCTCCGCTGTCTCCGCTGTCTCCGCTGTCTCCGCTGTCCTCGTCGTCCTCGTCGTCCGTATCAGATATTCGCGACGAACATTCGCTATTTGTTTTATTATCGTTTGCGTTCATTATATTTCTTGAATAATCTACATTTTCATTTAAGGGTATTAAATCATTTAATTGCGTTATTTTATTCAGTTTATTGACATTTTCAACTGTTAATTTTTGAAAAACACTACCAAACATTTCTTTTGGAAATTCTTCAATGTTTATTTTTTTTTCCCCTTGTATATTAATTTTAATGCGATTTTTTCTAGTATCATCTTCCAACATCCCTTCATCTATTACATCCGTCTCAAATAAGACATTTTGATTATCATGGAAATATTCATAATCATATAAATATTCCAAATCGTCTGTTATGTCCACCTGAAACTTTTCTTTAATACCTAAAAAGGATCCATAAAAATCTATACCGTGTGGAAATTTATGATGGTGTAATAATTGACTTGATAAATATGAAAAAAATGAATCGGTATAAGCACAATTATTGCAACATTCCATTTTTTTTAAGACATCTGCATTGGTCTCTAATTTAGGAAGATTCCTAATTATGTTATCCGATAAATCTTTATATTTACCAGCCATAAATTTAGTGACATCCAATAATGGTGAAAATTTAAAGAATGACTTTTTGGATACTTTATTTTTACTATTATCAAATAATGTGACGTTGTATGTATTTTTACTTTCATCGTCACTTTTAATATTATCAATGCAATATTTATGATTTAAATTTATTGCATTGTGATTTTTTTCACTTAATGAGAAAAATCTGGAATAAATTGGGATAAAATTCTTAATGTTTTTTACTTTATTTTCTGTTTTGTCAGATAAATAGCTAAATATTTTGGAATTATCATTCTTTTTATAATAAATATCAAACATTTATGTTTTATTGAATCAATATTATTTTTTATTTTTAACTCATAATTTTTTTTAATTTTTTTTAATTTTTCCAAAATTAAAAAACATCAAAAAAAATTAGGAACATCAAAAAAAATTCGCGTTTTTTAAAATGAATAATTTACTCTTTCTTAAATATACATGAATCTAGAGTTAAAAAAATTTGATATGCGAAAAATTAGTTTTGATCCAAATTCCACACAAGGTCCAGTCATTGTTCTAATTGGAAGACGCGATACAGGCAAAAGTTTTTTAGTTAGAGACTTACTTTATTACCATCAAGATATTCCTATCGGAACTGTCATTTCAGGGACTGAAGCAGGCAATGGTTTCTATGGTAAATTGGTACCAAAATTATTTATTCACGATGAATATAACAGCGCTATTATTGAAAATATATTGAAAAGACAACGAATTGTTTTAAAACAAATTAAAAAGGAGAAAATTGCTTATGGAAAATCCAATATTGACGCACGTGCTTTTGTTATATTGGACGATTGTTTATATGATAATGGTTGGGCACGAGAAAAGGTTATGAGACTGTTGTTTATGAATGGTCGTCATTGGAAAATTATGCTTATCATTACAATGCAATATCCACTTGGTGTACCACCCAATTTACGCACTAATATTGATTATACCTTTATATTAAGAGAACCTTATATTTCTAATCGCAAACGTATTTATGAAAATTATGCCGGTATGTTTACAACATTTGAATCATTTTGCCAAGTTATGGATCAATGCACGGAAAACTACGAGTGTTTAGTAATTGCAAATAATGCAAAATCCAACAAATTAGGTGATCAAATATTTTGGTATAAAGCCTCTGCTCATAATGAATTCAAATTGGGATCTAAAGAATTTTGGGAAATGTCTAAGGATCTCAATTCTGACGACGATGAAGGCGATGATTATGATCCAAAAGTAGGACATAAGGGTCCTAGGATTAATGTGAAGAAGAACAAATGGTAATTTTTTTTAATATTTTTCTTATGGAAAAATATTAAAAAAAATTAAGGTAAAATTTATTTAATTTATATCTAAATTATATATATTAATATGTCAGCATTTCCTCGTAAGCGAAAATCGCAAAATGACGATGACGTAAGTCACGAATCAAAAAAGCAACGACCAAATCCAGTGAATAAAATATTAGAATTAATAGATTCTAAACATATAAAATCTGATAAACCCTTAGATGGCCTGAAACCTACCACTTTTTTTAATACATACCCGACGGGCAATCGCGAAGTTGCTAAACAAAGTTTTCGCAAAGAATGTTTACAAATATTTAGCTCAACTGATTTTTTTGATATGGTAAATAAATTTAAATATATTCAAATTGCGAAGGTTCAAGGGAAATGGGTTTTTGCAGACATTAAGTTGGAGGGCGATTATCTTAAAGAAGGGCGCTGTGCTCCAAATGATTGGATTCACGATAATCTTTGGGAACATTTTTTAGCTACATCAAAGCAATATTTCAATGTTGGTGGCAATTGTGAAAATGGACAAATTTCACATTCAACATTGGAAATGCAAATGTTTGAACCTATTTCACAACGAATAGCGAGAACAGATATAACGATGGACAAGGAAGAAGAAGATGGTGACACCAAAATGGTCGATGTCGAGAAACAAATCGCAACGTCATTTTTATATTCATCTTTTAAAAAATTAGAAACGGATGGGGGAATAGTGGCGGGTGAAAGAAAGGTAAATAGGTCAAATGTAAAAAATTTGTCTTCTCCTGTTTATGGATTTCATCTTAATCATATGTCCGAAAATACAAGAATAGTTTGTATGCCATATGATAATGGATTTGATGAAGAAAGATTGAGGATAGCATTAATTTTAATAGGAAAACCGCCTTTACTCGGAATTACACCGGGTCATTTTTATGATAATAATAGACTTGTTTATACAATGAATTCGCGTAGACCCAAACGTGATACCCAAAAACTCTTGTGGAAAACAGCTTCTGATATTGCAACCACATCAGACGATATGTGGCAAAATTTTAAGAAGGCGAGGGAGAAGACACGACAAATATTTGCCGAATTGAAAATTATAGATGATAGCAATAAATACACAGGTTACGAATGGTACAATATGTATGAGTTATTTACACCGTTAGAACTTGATAAATGGGATAGTAATATATCAATAATGACAACACATTTATCAAGTGCTAAAGATGGAAATGACTCCGTTTTTAGAAGTTGTATTGCAGTTAGAGGGTTTACTAATGGTAATTTTTTCCGTCGTTCAATAATAATACAACCTTTACTTGATATACAAATGGATGATATACAAATGGAGAAAAAACGATATACTGCATTTTTAGATTTAAATGAAACACCTCCAGTCGCATATCCATCAGAACTATCAGTAAAATTTTTAACGGGAAGTCATTCAGCAAATAAAATTGACTGTCAAGATAACATACAGGCCGCTGGAAATCTTGGATTTTTAGAAAATATATTAAAGCGTAATCAATTGAATGGTGAAAACATTGTACAATATTTAATGCCCGACGAAGTCGTAGAAATGTTACGTTTAGTACAAGAAAATAAATATTTATGTATAGCTGGGTTACAAGGTTTATATGCCAAGTCAAAACATTGGGGAGATCTTCTTACATTAGCACAAACATATTATTCGGAAATGATGGGAGACCCGGTTTGTTTTGCATCCAATGATAGAGTTCTTGCTGCTGCCGGATTTGGTTCATCATTGGGTGGGGAACAAAATCATATTTCAAATATAATTACAGTAAAACCGTTTAGTAGCAGTACTGACTATTTAGAAACAATAGTATATATGGTAATGTCGGATAAAAGTAGTATTCAAACGAGCGATCCGATAGTATTTGCTCGTGATAATCTTGCGAAAAAGTTAGAACGATTGGAATACCAACTCGGATCAATACATAGAGAAATTGAAGCAAAAGAAGAAATTAATGCAAAACTGATTGGAATCACATTCTGTAATACACCTTCTTCGTCTTCTTCTTCGTCTTCTTCTTCGTCTTCTTCTTCTTCGTCTTCTTCTTCGTCTTCTTCTTCGTCTTCTTCATCTAATAAACAATTATTATTATTAGAAGGCGAATTATTTAAGAATGACTTGAATATCATATTAACCGTTATATTACTTGATAAAATTAATATCTCTAATTTAACTTTATTAACTGACCCCAACAAATTTGATATAACCCAGGTTTTAGATGAAATTTACCAGAGCTACTGGTCTGGACCACGTACGTCAAAACAATTTAGATTATTCGAAGAATATATCGAGAAGTTTAACGGAGAAATTAAGGATATTCTTTCAAACAGCCGTATGCGTAGTGATCCTCTCCGAAAATTGATGGGATCATTTTTCTCTCAAAAAATAAATGAACATAAAGTCAACATTATGAATCGTTTTTGGGGGCCATATTTTTCTAATGAATTACTACCCAGACTCAGAGATATGTTTCATCAAGAGGGGGAAGAAGGTATGGAAATTACAGCATTAAAAAAAATTATGTCAGACATAATTTTAAAAATTGAAGGAATACATAAGAAGTTGCCCGAAAATGTCAAAAACCTCACTAAACCATCATATATAAAAAATTTTTTAAAAGTAAAATCTTTATATGAAGATTTATTTATTAAAAAATATAATGTCTATGAGGTGGGCGGTGGATCTAAAGGCAGTGAACCTAAAGGCAGTGAACCTAAATGCGCTTCCGGTAAAATTGCCCAGGGTTTGATAGAATTATTTTGTCATACAAATGATGTATTTCAAACAAATTTAGGAAATGAAATTGTGAATTTGAAATTGAATAAAGAAACCAAAGGCAAGAAATTACTGGAGGTGAAAAAAAAATTGACCAAACTGAACAAATCTCTTTATTCCAATAAATCAGAAACAGACAATACACGCCCCTCACTCCAGCCCCAACAGTCAGAGAATTTTTACATACCGAACGCCAGCATCCAAAATTATGATGATGTTGATGGTGATAGTGATGGTGATAGTGATAGTAAGATGTTGTGGACGAGAGGCGGCGGTAATCGTAAGAGAAAAACCAAGAAGCACCGCAAAAAGAAAAAGAAAACCCGATATAAAAAGCTCAGATTGAAAAAGAAGAAGCGCAAAACGAAGCAGAAAAGAAGGCGTAGGAAATATACCCGCTACAAAAAGAAAACAAGGCGTTCTAGAACCTATCATAAAAAACGTCGCCGTAGAAAGAAACGCCGCAATAAGTCCCTCTAATTTTTTTTTATATTTTTGTAAAAATATAAAAAAGTATAATAAATATTTACCTAATTTTTTTTGATGTTTTTGTAAAAAACATCAAAAAAAATTATAAAAACATTATAAAAAAATTATTCGCGCTTACCCTCAGCATTAAATCGTCTTGGTCCCTTATCTCGTTTAGGTATAACAATATTATCACCCTCAAACAATTCCTTTTGAATATCGGCAGATGTAACTTCTTCTTTCAGACCCAATGTTTGTTCAATGGTACTATTCACCCCAACCAAATTTCCATTCTCATCAATATTTTGCGTCAATTTATTACCGGATTCTTTAGCCATTTTAATATTTTCTTTAATCGCCTCTTCTTTAGCTTGTCTCACTCTTTTCTCAAATTCCATCTTAGCATATTCTTCATTTTTCACCTTCTCACTCATTAATTGATTCAATTGTTCTTCCATATACTCAACGCGACCTGTCTTATAAGCTTCGGGTTCCCACGGCATCCACATTCCCACTGGACCAACATAGACATCGTGATTTGGATCCACTTCGCGCAACAATTTACATCTCAATTCAGCCTCGCCCTGTGTTGAATATACTCCACGAATTTTAATACCACGTGTGTTTGTCTGATAATGATTTGCATTTGAGAAATCGGCTTCCAATCTTTCTTCATTTGCATCAACAAAATTCTTATATGCATCTGAAACATAAGAAGAATCAATTTCATCTGCTTCACTTTTCAAAAATTCATTTAAATCTGATGTTAATTCTTCAAATTTCAAACTATATTTATAACTAATAAAATTTAAAAATTGGGTGAATTTCTCAGTTGATTTAGTAAGATCAAAATCTTTCAAAAATTCTTCAAAATAAAAGTGTGTTTTTTGTTTTAAAATATTTTCTGGCGAAACAAAAGAAATGCACGCAAATTTTTGCCCCGAAAGTGGTTTATCTTCTTCTAACAGATCCACGTATGTGGGATTATCTGTTCCGTCTGATTTTTTTTGCCTGATAAAATTATTATTTTGCTCCATTATATAATTATTAATAGAAAATTTATTTAAGTTTTTTTTTAACAAATATTTATTTCATAATTTATTTCTTTATTTTTCTTTATTTTATTTTTTTCTGCTGAAATATTATAATATGTTCCAACGATTAATGAATTCATTGGATTTAGGCGAGTTGATGCGAAGAGCTGTAAAATATATAGTAGAAGGTATCATGGTTGCTATAGCAGCTTATGCAATTCCTAAGAAATCACTTAATATTGATGAAGTTCTTCTTATTGCTCTTACTGCTGCTGCAACATTTTCAATACTTGATACATATGTTCCATCTATGGCTGTGTCTGCGAGATCTGGTGCCGGTTTTGGTATAGGTGCTAATCTCGTTGGATTCCCAAGAATGATGTAAATACTTTAGAAATCTTTAGAAATCTTTAAAAATCTTTAAAAAATCTTTAAAAAATCTTTAAAAAATTATAAATTTAAATACAAATTTATAATTTTTTAGTAAATGAACAAAAAAATAAATAAAAAAAAAGAAAATATTGATAAAAAAAACGATATTAGTTATAAATATATTCCAGTATCAGTATTTGATGTAAAACCTGTTGGAAATAAAGGAATAAGAGGAAAACAAGATCATAATAAAATTTCTAGTCGCACAACATTCAGTCCATTTCCATCCGATATAGCCGAATGGTGTGCTGAATATCATTTAAGAGATGCTTCTGTTATTTTTGATCCTTATGCGGGATGGGGTGAAAGACACCAAGCTATTAAAAAATCAAATAAAACATATATTGGTTATGATATATCGGAAAAAGCCATTGGTTATGCTAAGGAGAAGTATGGCGTTGAAAATATTTTAGCCAATAGTTTAATAGACGAAATTCCAGAACACGATGGTTTGTTAACGTGTCCCCCATATTGGAATTTAGAAAAATATTATTCGGACGATGGTTTGGATAAAATTAAAAAATGGGATATATTTTTGGAAGAATATGAAAAAGTTTGGAAACGCGTTTCAGAAAAAGCTTTACCCGGTGCGACATATTGTATTATGGTTGGAGATTGGCGAAAAAATCATATGTTCTATGATTTTACATACCAAACAGAAAAAATAATGGAAAGATGCGGATTAAAACCATTTGATAAAATCATTCTCTCATATAAAAAAATATCACCTATAAAAATTATGTTACCACAAGTAAAACGTTTGGGATATACTGTTAAAGTGCATCAATATTTGCTTATCTATAAAAAATCAGAAAAATAAAATTTGAAATAAAATTTGAATTAAAAATAAAAATAAAAATAAATTATATAATGGTTAGAACAAGAAGAAGAAAATCGCGTTCAAAAAGAGTCAAAAGACAAACAAAAAGAGTCAAAAGAAGGTCAAAAAGAAGAACAAAAAGAGTCAAAAGGAAACGTAGGAAACGTGGAAGACGGCGTGTTAAACGCGGAGGTGCCTGACAGTATAATAACGAATTATAAGGTATAAAAATAAGTATAAAAATAAGTATAAAATGTTCAAAAAAATTTTGAAAAAATGAAGAAATTTACAATAAACCAATGGGTGAAAATTTCTGATACCATTTAACTTATTTATAATATATAAAATATATATTATGAATTCATCATTTAGACAAGGTATGTTTTTTGGTGCAAATTCTGGTGTTTTAACAACTGCTGGTTTGATAGCGGGTTTAGTACAAACAAACATCGCTAAAAATTATCTAATTGTTAGTATTATGTCATTGGCAATTGCCGATAGTATTTCAGAAGCATACGGTATGTATATTTCCAAAAAAGCTGAAAATATAAAGGATGATTCTAAAAATCCATTATATGCTTTAATTGGATTACTTGTTGTTAAATTTGCAATTGTTATAAGTTTTTTAATACCATTTATATTTTCAAATGATTTAACATATTTTAAAAATCTATATTGGATTATCGGATGGAGTTTATTTTTAATCAGCATCGTTGATTATAATATTTCTTCTATGAGAGAAGAATCCATTATGAGTTATTTAATACCGCATATTGTTGTTTTATTTTCAGTGATTTATTTAACGCAATATTTTGGAAAAATGATTGAAAAACTCAAATAATTATGTGAGACATTTTCTGAAATAATAGCCCCGATAAAACCGATATACAAGAAACATTTTTCAAAAAAATATTTCTTGTATCTTATAAATTGATTTCAATATAGAATAACATATTTATATATTTATAATGTATAATTTACCAATAAATAGGGATAATGTTTTGTGGGCAAAAATAAATGATCAATTTTTAAAAGGAGGGTTTCAATGGTACAATCGCTGCAATCCGGGCAATAATAATTGGTATTATCTTTATTATATTGAAGAAGGTGAAAAAAGATCTGCAAAAAAAGTTTCAAGGTATAAAAAATGGAATAAAGTCACAAATTGGTTGCGCCATATTGAAAAATTTGAAGAAATTCATATACAATATCAACGCGAAATAAATATGGGACAATAATTTTCCCAAAAGTTCCTGTTTTGTCAAACTTTTCCCAAAAGTTCCTGTTTTGTCAAACTTTTACCAAAAGTTCCTGTTTTGTCAAACTTTTCCCAAAAGTTCCTGTTTTGTCAAACTTTTACCAAAAGTTCCTGTTTTGTCAAACTTTTACCAAAAGTTCCTGTTTTGTCAAACTTTTCCCAAAAGTTCCTGTTTTGTCAAACTTTTACCAAAAGTTCCTGTTTTGTCAAACTTTTCCCAAAAGTTCCTGTTTTGTCAAACTTTTCCCAAAAGTTTTTAGATGGTAGGTATAAATTCCCAATTTAATTCATTGCAAATTTTTTTCCAAATAACATCTTGTTCAATTCTTTTAACCGGATCTTTTAACATTGGGAAATATGGTAAAAAAATCTTTTCATCCAATAATTCGCACATTTTATACAATACATAATAATAATTCAAAAAATTCACCCTTGTATCTGGACAATGGCGTGAATATGGTTGTTGGATATCCATAAATAAATTACATAATTTCTCTTCTAACCCAGGTTTCATAACGGGTGGTTTAATTCCCAATTTATCTTTTATAAACGGTATATGCTCATAAAATTTATTATATCCCAATTTTTTTAAAATATCTTTAGCTTTTTTATTTGTCATTTGTTTCAAATTGATTCTTTCTTTTTTAATTTGTTCTTTTATGTCGGTCAATACTTTTTTAGGAATTTGCGTTGTTTCTTTGGCTTGAAATTGCGCAAGTATTTCTCTAAAATGATTAATTCTTTTATAAGCATAAAAACATACTTCTTTGGGGGGCTCTTTATAAGAAGGTTTTTCGTGTTCAATAAGAAAATTACTTTGCCGACTACATTTTTTACAAACCAATACACCTAAATTTTCAATTGGTATTAATTCACCAAAACAATGAACGCATATATCATATTTAATTTTATAATTTTCTAAATCTATATATGTTTTATCAATATTTGTTAAATAAGCATTAACATTTGAATTAAATTCATACCCATCTTTATCGCTATCTTTATTGCTATCTTTATCGCTATCTTTATCGCAATCTTTATTAAAAAAATTATTTAAAATATTTTTTTTATTTGTTGAATTCCCCAAAGATAAATTTTTCTTTTTCTCAAAATAATTAAATATATATTTAGAATTCTTTAATAAATATTCTTTTTCTTTAACTTTTTCTCTTTTTCTCTTAATATTAATTTCTTTAATTTTTTCTTTAATCATTAATTTATCTTCAATATTTTTGGAATTTTTAAATTTAATTTTTAAAATGTCCAATTCTTTATTTAAAATGGGTATTAAAGTTTGTTTGATATTTTGAAATTCCAACATTTTTTCTCTATGTTTTTTATCCAATGTAATTTTAATTTTCCCCTTTTTTTTTATTTTTTTTTTTTTTTTTGGTTTAAAATTGGGCATATATACTTATTAAATAATAATTATTTATACTAAAAAATAAATAAATAATAAAGTAAATATATTGTTTTTAAATATTTTTAAATGATAAATGGATATATCATTGGAAAATATAAATGATGATATTGATATTGTAAAAAAAACAAAAATGATATTGATATACAATGCATTGGAAAAAGGTTGGAAAATAAAAAAAACAAATAATTTATATATTTTTTCAAAAAATCACGAAGGTAAAAAAGAAGTATTTTTAGATAATTATATTAAACGGTTTATCGAGTCAAATTTAAAAATTACTCAATAATTTACCATTACATATATTTAATTTAATTAAATTAAATTAAATATTGAAATATTATTTTCTTTAGGAATATTATAATAATATGGGAGGAGGTCTTATGCAACTAGTCGCTTACGGTGCCCAAGATGTTTATCTTACGGGTAACCCTCAAATCACTTTCTGGAAGGTAACTTACAGACGTCACACCAATTTTGCTATGGAATCTATTGAACAAACTTTTAACGGACAAGCTGACTTCGGTCGCAGAGTCCAATGCACTGTGTCACGAAACGGTGATTTGTGCTACCGCACTTATCTCCAAGTTACACTTCCTCAAATTGGACCAGACGACACCAATAATGTTTATGCTCGTTGGTTGGATAACCCCGGTCATCAGCTCATCTCAATGGTTGAAGTTGAGATTGGAGGTCAGCGCATCGACCGCCAATACGGCGATTGGATGCATATTTGGAATCAGCTTACCCTTACTTCGGAACAAGAAGAAGGTTTTAACAAAATGGTCGGCAATACCACGCAACTTACGTTCCTTACCGATCCAGCATTCGCGGATGTTGCCACCGCTTGCTCGGCAGATGGTGTTCCTCAAGCTGTATGTGCACCAAGAAAGGCACTCCCCGAAACAACTCTTTACATCCCCCTTGAATTTTGGTTCTGCCGCAACCCGGGTCTTGCTCTCCCGTTGATCGCTCTTCAATACCACGAAGTTAAGATTAACATTGAGCTTCGTCCTATGGATGAATGTTTGTGGGCAGTTAACGGTATTGATAACACCGAAAGTGGTAACAAAGGCAAACACAATGCTTCCTACCAAAAATCTCTTGTCGCCGCATCCCTCTACGTTGATTACGTTTTCCTTGATACCGATGAGCGCAGACGTATGGCACAAAACCCCCACGAATACCTTATTGAACAACTTCAATTTACTGGAGATGAATCCATTGGATCATCCAGTAACAAAGTTAAATTGAATTTCAATCACCCGTGTAAGGAAATTATTTGGGTTGTCCAACCTGATAAAAATGTTTCTTATTGCGATTCTTTTGAAGTCAATGAAGCACTTAATATGGCCCTCGGTGCACAACCATTTAACTACACTGACGCAATTGATGCTCTTCCAAACTCAATCCGCGCATTCTCTTCATCTAACCAAGTGCAAGGTGCAAACAACGTCATTAACAAAGAAGGTCTCTTTAACGATGTGACTGCTGGCTCCCAAACTGCTACTACTAATCTTACTGGCCTTTCAGCCGAGAAAGTTCAGGATCTCAGTACTGCCTTCGGTGCGGGTGTTAACAATGGTGTGTCAGATGCGGGTGCCTTTGTTCTTTGCGAAACTTCCCGCAAGCTTCACTGCTGGGGCGAAAACCCAGTTGTCACCGCCAAGCTTCAACTTAACGGCCAAGATCGCTTCTCTGAGCGTGAAGGAACCTACTTCGATCTCGTCCAACCTTTCCAACACCACACCAGACACCCCGATACCGGTATCAATGTCTACTCTTTCGCACTCCGCCCAGAAGAGCACCAGCCTTCCGGAACGTGCAATTTCTCGCGCATTGATAACGCTACTCTCCAACTCGTTGTCTCGGCTGCTGCCATCGGTTCTTCCGCCACAGCCAAGGTCCGTGTCTACGCCACCAACTACAATGTCCTTCGTGTTATGAGTGGTATGGGTGGTCTTGCTTACTCCAATTAAATTTTTATATTATTTTAACTAAAAAAATATAAAAATATTTGCATCAATAAGAACCCATTGAACCCGTATTGAAAAAATCATTTATTGATTTTATTTAAATATATAATTATATTTTTATTTAATTATGAATCATTCCATTTTTTATTGGGGTCAACCTGATATTACAATAAGATTTTGCGAAAAAAAATATATACAATCTGAATGGATTGCTGAATATACAAATACTATTTCAGCAATACCATATATTTTATTTGGATCTTTTTTTTTAGTAACAAAGATAAAGAATATCGGGATATCTATGATATTTTTAGGATTATCAACAATGATTATGCACACCACCTTAAGATATTATGGGCAGTGGTTGGACGAGTGCAGTATGTTAATAATTTCTTATTCTGCTATACAACTTATTCATACAAATTTATCAAATAAAGGATATTATGCCATTATATTTATTTATATATTAACCAAAGAATATTTTATTTTGTTTTTTATAGGATTTGCTTGTATGCAATTATATATTGTATATAAAACATATCAGAAAACATTATATAAATCACAACTTGTATTTATAAAATTGTATATTATTTGTTTTGCAATGGGTTCAATTTGTTGGCTAGTAGATCAGTTTTTATGTGAAAATATTGAAAATATGCCTTTTCACGCTGCGTGGCATATATTATCCGCATTTGGAATGTTTTATGGGTTCGTTGGTTTCCTAATAAAATAATAAATCAATATATATGGAATTATCTGTTACAATTTTAGGATATACAGCAATTGTAATATGGTCAATTAGTAGAATTATACAAATGAAACAAATGTATGGAACAAAAAAAGTGGAAGATATTAATTTTTATTTTTTATTTTTTGATTTGGTTGGATGCTTTCTTTATTTAATATATTCTATTTTAATTGATGATATTATTATAATAATATCTAGTAGTTTGCCTATTTTTTTCAACAGTATACTCTTAAGTTTATGGTGTAGTTATAAAAAGATAACTGATTCTTCAAATAATCAAATTACACCCGATATTTTAGTTTAAATTTTCATATAAACATACAATCAATTCTTCTGTTGTTTTAATATCTATACAACAATCTGTAATACTTTTTCCCCACTCTAATTTATCAGCTTCTCCGTAAATCAACTTTTGTTTTCCTTCAACTAAATTTGATTCCAACATCATTCCAATTATACATTTTGGATTTTTATATAATTCGTTAATTAAATAATGAAATACTTTTGGTTGGTTTGTGTAGTCTTTCTGGCTATTGCCGTGTGAACAATCAACCATTATATTATATTGATTCAATTGGGAAAATAATAACACATTTTTTACCAAATTAATTTCGTAATTTTGATAATTTGTACCACTATTTGATCCTCGCAAAACAATGTGGCAATTTGCATTACCAGTTGTTTTTACTATAGATGCTTGTCCATATTTATCAATGCCATAAAAACAATGTTGGTGTCTCGCAGAAATTATAGCATCAACGGCTATTTTATAATCACCACTGCTCGTATTTTTAAACCCTATGGGAATTGACAACCCAGACACCAATTGACGATGCACTTGACTTTCGGTTGTTCTGGCACCTATCGCGCCCCACGAAATTAATTCGCCAATATATTGGGGCGTGAATGTATCCAATACTTCATAACCACACGGTATTTCATTGTCATTTAAAAAAATCAACAGTTCTCTTGCCATTTTCAACCCTTTATTGATATTAAATGTATTGTTCAAATCTGGGTCATTTATCAATCCTTTCCACCCTATAGTTGTTCTTGGTTTTTCAAAATAAACTCGCATAACAATCAAGATTTTATCTTTTACTTTATCAGAAATTTTCTTTAATTGTAGTCCATATTCTTTTGCAGCTTCTATATTGTGAATGGAACACGGTCCGACAATGATAATTTTACGATTTGACACCCCATTTAAAATGTCAATAATTTCGGTTCGTATTTTTTCTACAAACTCTAAATTTTTTTTTGATATTGGTAAACATTCTTCAATTTCTTTCGGTGTTATTAATTTTGATATACTTTCGACATTTAAATTATTTACTTTTTTTTTATAATGTATTTTATCATCGCGTATTTCATCTTGTATTTTATCATCGGTTATAATATAATTATTTGGCACATATAATGTTTCTACGGACATAATAAACAATATAAAAAATAATTTTTATATTGTTGATAACTGATATTAATTATACTGAGAATAATAAATTCATATTTCTTACCTCAACTTTATCTTCTTCTTTAATAAATAACTTATCAATTAAAGAATCATCCCGCAATCTAATTGAATAATCCATTTGATTGCTTTGTCTCCCCACTCTACCAAATGCCTGTATCATTTTTTCTTGTGTCATATTTAATAAATCTTTCCCCAAGTAACCGTGGCAAAATTGATAATTTGTACCATAAATATAATCGCTAGAGGCAATTATCAAATACAAATTTTGTTCACCCGCTAATTTTTTCATTATTTCCATATATTTTATATAATCTCCTTTAATTTCATTAATGTTTTGTTTCATAAATACACCGATGCCCATTAATAATAATATTTTCCAAGCTTGATTAATATTCAATAACATTATTTCTTCAACGACCGTATCTTCTATGTTGGAACAAAACTCTCTGTCAATTTCTTCTCTATCTGTCCATTTTTTTAAATGATTTTTTGTATTTGGTATGTAAAAGTTCGTTAATTGCACGGCCTCTATTTTACTTTTAATCCTTTTATGTTCTCTTTGAAAACGTTCTAATAATTTATATTCACTACCACCCATCTTATGTGATTTTTCTTGCATTTCTGTTCCCTGTTTATCCTTTCTTTGTTTTTCATTTTCTTCTAATTTAAATAGTTCTTTTCTCCATTTTTCATTTCTTTGTATTACCATTTTTAATCTTTCCATTTCTTGGCTAGGAATTTGGGAAGCGCGTAAATATATACTAGCCAATTTTTTTACATCGGTTGTCAAGAATATGGTTGGTCCATCTCTCAATGTATGAGCATCATCGGTTGTAATTTTAATAACCGATTCATATTTTTTTTTAATAGTTTTTTGAAAATAATTGTAAATTTCTTCATATTTTTTTTTACATTTTTTCAATAAAACTAAATAATACAATTTAATATTAATCACGTTTATTTCATCAATATTTTCAAAATAATTTTCAATAAAATAAGCATCGTTTACCAATTTATTATCTATAATATAAATTATAAATTTTGATATCTCATTCACGTCAAAATAACGCATTATTGTTTTATTTTTTTCCAAATAATTTAAACATTTTTTTAATTCGGGAAAAGATGGATATTGATAATGTGGTAATATTTTGTATCCTTTTGTGGAAATAATTGAAATGGATTTTTGACATTCATAACTTAATATTTCTGTAATTCTACTTTCTGGGAATTTATATTTATAACCCTGTAACATATCTGTTAATTCTTCCATATTGGGCAATGTTGCCGAAGATAAAACTATATTCGGTATAATATTTTCACTCCAATTTTTTTTCAATAAGTCGTGAAATTCGTGCGTTTCATAATCCAATGTAATCGTTGGTTCGTCCCAATACCAAACAATATCTTTCTCGTCGTTAAAAGCGCACATATAATTCATTGCTGATAAATACGATTGAATATCGCTTATTATAAGTTCAACTTTATCACCCACACTATTATCAACTCTAAATATTGCACCTGTTCTATAGTTTTTAGTATAATCTTTTGCTGCATAATAATGTAATCTAATGTCGCTAGCATCATTGCAACCAAACGCAATTGCAATGGGTATTTCCAATGATATGCAAGATTTTGCCAACTGAAGCCCAATATGTTTTGC
>Ga0114997_10001255_pt1 | contig 21227 bp, 19 predicted proteins | sample ArcticOcean_MG_C_2_FD_87045 | JGI IMG/M metagenome (GOLD analysis project Ga0114997, IMG submission 87045) | Marine microbial communities from western Arctic Ocean - ArcticOcean_MG_CB4_136 | ecosystem: Environmental > Aquatic > Marine > Oceanic | place: Arctic Ocean: Canada Basin | collected...
ATTGCTCGCACTCACTGGAATTACTGCATCGCTTAAGCAGGGCATCCAAATGATTTCTGAGGTTCTCAATAATGGTGAAGCATTGCGATTCTTCATTGAAATGTGTGTGCAACAAGGATCTGAGCGAACGGTTGCGGAACAACTTGCTATCGAACCGGAACATATTCTGCCCAAATCAAAACACGTGACTTCACTATTGGCTATGCAATCTGGATACGTTCAATCGATTGATGCAATGGCGTTAGCAGAAGTGGCAAGAGAACTAGGTGCCGGTCGTTTTTCGATGAATGATTCAATCAATCACGGGGTCGGCTATGTCCTTGAAGCAGCAAGAAATCAACATGTTTCTAAAGACCAGCCATGGATTTTGATTCACCATGACCACCCTCTTAGCTCTCAACATCTCACTCAAATCAGTGAGGCTTTGGAAATTGGGATAGAAGCAAACACTGAGTTTCAGCGACTCATCCGCATTGTCACCTAGTCGGCTTGATAGAAGCCGTCATAAAGGGGAGGCTAGTCGCCCATGATGCCGATTTAGCTTAGCTGGTGGAGCGTGGGACTGTTAATCCCAAGGTCGAGGGTTCGAACCCCTCAATCGGCGTCTACTCAAAAACGACGCATTGAAGGCATGCTAGGCATGAGTATTTTTGCAGTTTTTTGAGTCGTTTTGTTCAGGTTAAAACCCAAATAATTCCAAGGATTTAAGTATATTCTCGGGCTGTTTCTTCACCAAAACGGATTGATTCCAAACGGGTCAAGAATCCTCGGCCCGACGGCCTTCCAAAACCCATCTTCTTTCATGTTCTCTTCGATGTTCGCCATTATTTTATTCCGGCTATCAGTGGTTAAGAAGTCAAAAACCGTTCCTTCTTATTGATTCAAGCATTTCACAAAATCGGGTTAAAACCTTCCAAAAAGCATAGGCGTCATCTCCGGGTTTTCACAAAATCGGGTTTATCTCAACAACAAGAAGGGCACTAGAAAGTAACCAATTATTCCCATTCAATTGTGCCTGGAGGTTTGTGTGTAATATCATAGACAACACGATTCGCTGCTCCTTTGACGGTATTGGTAATACGAGTACTTATCTTCTGTAAGATCGAATGCGGAATTTCAGAATATCGGGCTGACATTCCGTCCATTGACTGTACTGCACGAACGACAATCGTCTCACCATAAACACGCACATCACCGTGAACGCCAACGCTTCGAACTGGAAGTAAGGCAGCAAAGTATTGCCATGGAATGTCCATCTTTCCTTCCGCGGCTGCCAATTCAAATTCTTCTTCAACGATTGCACAGGCCTCTCGGACAACTTCAACACGTTCGGGTGTCAAATCGCCAAGAGTGCGGACTGCAAGGCCTGGACCTGGGAATGGTTGGCGTTCTGCAACATTAATCTCAAGAGTTCGAGCGAGTTGACGGACTTCATCCTTGTAGAGGTCACGGAGGGGTTCTACGATGACGAGGGTCATATCCTCTGGCAATCCACCTACGTTGTGATGAGACTTGATAGTATCACGAACGCCGCCACCAGATTCAATCCAATCTGGGGCAATGGTTCCTTGAACCAAATATTTCGCACCACATTTTTTCTGTTCATCTTCAAAAATTCTGATGAATAATTCGCCGATGACCTTGCGCTTTTGCTCAGGTTCGGTAATTCCCTTCAGTGCCTCGAAATAACGATCAGCCGCTTTGACAGTCACTAAATTCTTGATACCTTGAGCTGCTAGAAGTGATTCGATTTCTTCAGTTTCACCCTTACGCATGAAACCTGTATCGACATAGACACAATGCAACAAATCGCCAACTGCTTGATTCGCAATCACCGCTGCGACTGTTGAATCAACACCACCTGAACACGCAATGATAGCGATATCATCAATAGTTGATTTTAGAGTTTCAATTGATTCTTGGATGAATTCATGAGAATCAAACATTTCACAGACCACCATTGACTTCACGGTCTTGGGCCTTTACTCGCTCTATTTGGTCGAGTTTATTTTGTTTCAGTGCAGCCTCATATTGAGGATTTTGGAGTGCGAGTATTTGTGTAGCGAGATAGCCAGCATTATCTCCACGGTCAACTCCAACAGTTGCTGCGGGGACTCCTGGCGGGAGTTGAACGATTGAAAGAAGTGAGTCGAATGGAACTTTACCACCACAGGGAACTCCAATGACCGGCTTGGTCGTTAGAGCAGCAACCGCACCAGGTAGAGCAGCAGCTAAACCAGCCATAGCGACAAAGATTTGGCAGCCATCGGATTCAGCCTTTTGAACAATATCTTCTACGAATTTCGGGGAACGATGAGCGCTCGCGACTCGTAATTGGTAACTGACATTAAAGTGGTCGAGAATTTTTGTACACTTTTCAGCGACCGGCATGTCGGAGGAGGAACCCAGCAGTATGGTGACATCCATGTTACTACGCCGGCGCGGGTGGTTCATCAAGATGTCTCTTGTCAAGAGTGGAGGTTTTACGGGAAATCTCACTCTTCTTGCGTCAAATGCTCCATTCGAAATTCCGGCCAATCAACTCCAAAATTGAGGTTTTTGAACTGTTCCCGCGTTTGACATCCGAATAAATCAAATCTCAAAAATACTGAGTTACCTTTGACTGCACCATAGATTTGCACGAACTGATTTCCATCGAATCGCTTGATTGCCATGCAAGTTTGAGAGAATCGTGTGGATTTGACATCCCAATCACTCAATGCATCAATGGGTAACTTTTCTTTGACATCCCAATCAATTTCAAACACATAGCCTGAATCTTTGAAAATAAAATCTAATGCCTTGACAAGAAGATAAATCGATATCGATGAATACAGTAGTCCGAAGAGAACAGAAACTGTGCCCTGTGCCACCAATGCCCATACCATCACACCGAAACAAATCGAGACCAAAGCCACACCGACTTTCGAAGCATTCAGTGTCCCTACACGGCTGGAAACCCCAGCAAGCCCCCCTATGAGCATGAGTAGCATACTGGCTGCTCCAAGCCAAGGAATGAACTCACTCGATGTACTGGTGAACCACATTAGCCATGAAAAAGCAAGTGGAAGAAAACCCCAAGCCATTGGGAAAAGAGCCTTCGATGCTCGGTTTTCAATCTGAACGGTGCGCCAACCGAATTTGCGCATCTTCCGGACATCCATGCCCATGCCACAGATTGGCGCTATATACGCATTTCTCATTCATCATCGTAAGGATGGCGAAGACAGAGATTACGAGCAGCATAGACTTCGTCGACACGACGAACAGGAGTCGTAATCGGTGCTGCATGGAGCGTTTCTGCATCGATTTGCAGCACTTCTGCAAAGTTAGTTGCGAACTCATCCAAAGTTTCTTTGCTTTCGGTTTCAGTCGGTTCTATCATCATGCATTCAGGAACGACCAATGGGAAGTAAACGGTTGGTGCCATGTAGCCTTTATCGAGCAATCCCTTGGCAACATCCATGGCAGAAATACCATACATCTCCTTAGCGGGTTCCAGAGAGAGTGTAAATTCGTGCTTGGCAACTTTTGCCTCTGCCCCATCTCGAATCATTGAATCAACTCCAGCCTCTTTCGTAGCTTTGTGAATCGCATGACGGAGATAATTTGCATTGAGTACTGCATGTTCGGACATTGTTTTCAAGCCGCTGCCGTAGCGGCGATAATACGCCCAACATCGGATAATAGCACCTGCATTTCCGTGCCATTGCTGGACCTTGCCAATGCTGTGCGTCGGTTGGTACCAGCCATACCACATATCTTCAATGACCCTTTGAAATTCATCGCCAACAGGTGGACGTTTCTTGACCAGTGGCCCTGGTAAGAATTCAGCGAGATGAGATTTTACTCCGATTGGACCAGAACCAGGACCTCCGCCTCCGTGTGGTTGACTGAACGTTTTGTGCAAATTAAAGTGGACTGCATCGAAGCCCATAAGACCAGGTGTAGTAATTCCCAAAATAGCATTGAAGTTCGCTCCATCGTAATACATTTGGCCGCCTACACCATGAACGATAGTAGATGCTGCGACAATGTCTGGTTCAAACAAACCGAGTGTGTTAGGGTTGGTAATCATCATCACTGCTGTGGTCTCATCTGCAACAGCTCGTAAGGCTTCAAGGTCAATCCGCCCATCGTCTTTGCTTGGTATTTCAACAATCTCAAAGCCACACATAGCGGCACTTGCAGGGTTGGTTCCATGTGCAGAATCCGGCACGATGATTTTAGTTCGTTGTGTCTCTCCACGCAGTCGGAAATATTCCTGAATACATCGAACTGCAGTAAACTCTCCTTGAGCTCCAGCAACTGGCTGCAGGGTGACTTGATCCATTCCTGAACACACTTCAAGCATGTATTGCATCTCATGGAAAATCGCTAAGAGTCCTTGGATATGATGCTCAGGTTGGTGTGGATGTATATCTGCAATGCCTGGTATTTGTGCAATCACTTCATTGACACGAGGATTGTGTTTCATTGTGCACGAACCAAGTGGATAGAATCCTGTATCAATACCGAAATTTCTCTTTGAAAGCCAAGTGTAATGTCGAACCATTTCTGGCTCAGACAAACGAGGCCAGCGAGGAAGGGACTTGCGAGCCAAACTTGTTGGCAGCGAAATAGAAGATTCCGGAAGTACTGGGGCAGGTTGGGAATACCCTTGCCCCTTCGCCCCGTAATGCTCAAACAAATTACTCATGCATTCACCTCCTGCGAGGAAGCCCAAACAGCCAGATGGGCAACCAACAATTCAATTTGGTTCGCATTAGTTTGGTCGGTAAAAGTTGCCAAAAGCCAATTCTTTCGTTTCGGATACCATGCGGATAAATCAAATCCACCGATGATGCCAACCGTATCCAAGTGGGCCAAACAATCTCTACTCGAACCGGGTAATTCAATAACAAATTCATTGAAGTGGTGGTGGTTTAAATGCGGTAAAGCTATGTTTTCGATTTGGCTCAACTTTTGCTTTGCCAAAATACAAGCAGTCATGTTACGAACTGCAAGTGCATGCAACCCTTCAGGTCCCAATAAAGACATGTGCATGGCACCCATCAATGCAATCAGTGTTTCATTAGTACAGATATTTGATGTTGCACGATGACGACGAATATGTTGTTCTCGAGTCGATAAAGTTAGACAATAAGCGACCTTACCATCAACATCAATACTTCGGCCAACGATACGCCCTGGCATCAAACGCAGGTAGGCTTTGGAACATGAAAAGATCCCATAGATTGGGCCTCCACCTGTAATGGGGCTTCCAAGAGGCTGCCCTTCACCAACGACAATGTCTGCACCATAATTCCCAGGGGCTTCAACGAGGCCGAGTGAAACTGGTTGAACTGCAACGATAAGGGCTGTATTTTCACCGATGATTGCTTTGATTTGAGAAAGACCACCATCTAAGATTCCGAGTGGGTTTGGTTGTTCAACATAGACTCCGCATGAACCTGCGGCTTCTGAGACTGCGTCAATGTCAATGGTTCCATTCGGGTGATGCCGAAGAAGTTTGATGTGAATCTCAGCACCTTGGCAGTAATTGTACATCACTGAAAGACGGTCGGGTGGAGTTAATTCAGAGACATAGACCGTGTTTTTCTGAGTCGCTTTTCGATTGTGTACTCTGACACAACAGGTCAAGGCTTCTGCAGCTGCCGTCGAGCCATCATATAAGGAGAGATTCGCAACTGGAAGCCCCACGAGTTCAGAAATCAATGTTTGAAACTCCCACATTGCTTGAAGCATGCCTTGGCTAACTTCGGGTTGGTATGGTGTATAGGCAGTGAGAAATTCTCCTCGATTGACTAATTGGAAAACTGAAGCCGGGACATAGTTTCGATACAATCCAGCTCCCAAAAATGAGACGCGCTCACCTAAGGCTATATTGGAACCCAATAACCGCCTGGCATCAGCAAGAATCTCCTCCTCTGATTGTGGCGGCGGCAATGGGAGAGCCTCAGTCATCCGGACTTCTGAGGGAATGTCAGCGAATAATTCCTCGATTGAAGACATTCCCATAGCGGAAAGCATCTCGGCCTCGCGGCCCAAATTCGGCAATTGGTCGACCATATCATCACTTGCGCCGTGGAGGAGCGGCTTAAACCAATCGCGAGACGCCCTTAATAATCGCTCTTCGTCGGTATGGCTTTGAAAGGCCGAATACCTCATGTTCTACCTCATCATGGAACGGACATGGCGCGTATTGCAATGGTCGTTACCAATGCCTGCTCTCCCGACCCGAGAGTCTTACGTCATGCGGCTTGGCTTGTTCACGAAGGTCATGATGTCACCGTCCATGCCTATGATCGCCAAGAGCAATACCCCATGAGTGAAACTCATCAAGGTGCACGAATCATGCGCTATCATATTGGAAAGAGCCCATATGGTGGAATGCTGAAAACCGCTTTTGGCATCCGTAATTTTAGCCAAAACGTATCACGTAGTTTAGCAACTAATCGACCTCAGCTCGTGTATTGTCATGATGCAGACACTCTTGCAATCGGTTGTGTTTTGAAAAAGAAATTCAACATCCCTCTAGTCTTTGACATGCATGACTTGCAACACACATGGATACGGATGCCAGCACCCAATTCCCTACTTCGGAAAATTCTAAGCCGGTTGATGGAAAAGCGAATGGTGCGTCGTTTGAAACATGTGGATTCTATTCTTACTTCGAGTGGGAAAATTTCAGACACTTGTACCTACTCAGGATTTCGTGAGTACCTGCAAGCATATGGGCATGCATCTGTTGTCGTAGAAAACCGTCCAGAATCCGACTCATTAATCGAGAGAACTTCACGTGAGAATTGGTGTGTTGGCTATTTGGGACGAGTGAGAGAGATAGAATCATTTCAATTTCTTCTCGACGCGGTTCTTTCCATGGACCCAAAGCAAAGACCTTCGATACGCATTGCTGGGGACGGCGTTGCTTTTGATTCGGTCTCACAACTGCTTAATAATGCGAAAGAAAATAACGATTTGGACATTAAAATCACTGGGAGTTTTGATTCCGATGAATTCTCAAAATTAATACAAGACATCGATGTCATGTATGCAATGTATGCACCAACTCGTGGGAATATTTTGCAAGGTGCGCTCCCTGTAAAAATGTTTGATGCCGCTGCCCATGGTGTTCCTTCGGTGGTCAATGCAGAATGTTTGATGGGAGAGGTTGCAGAAGACGAAGAAATCGGTCACAGTGTCGAGTGGATGAACCTCTCTCAACTGGCGGCGAGCCTTATCCAATTACGGGATACTACAGTACAATTGAACACAACATCAGAACGAGAAAGAAAACGCTTACTTGAGGCTTTGAATCCATTGCTCATTTAATCAGATGAACGGTGGACGGACAACGACTGCCTTAACCGATTTTCGAGGGCTTGCGACAATAAGTACTTCATCACCTTCTGAGACTGAATGCAAATACCCAATTCCAATACCGACGTTATCAAGACTTGGAGCAGGCGCACCAGAGGTCAGTCGACCGACAGATGAACCATCCAGTGCAGTCACTTCCTTACCAGGTCTTGGCAAAGGCCCCTTTTCGAGGTATCGAATACCCCACCATCGTGCATCACTTTCATCATGCCCAATTACTCGATGCTTCCCAATGAAATCATGTTCAAGGTCAAGACCAAAGGGTACGTTTGTCTCCCAAGAGTCACGGCACAGGAAGGCCGCAGAATCATCTTCTGCCAAAGGAGGCCAACAAAAATCTACTCCAGAGAGCAAGAATCCTTTCTCGAGACGAAGTGTGTCTCTGGCGCCGAGTCCAATCGGTATTGAACCTGCCTGAATGAGATTTCGCCATAACAGTGGAGAGTGGGTATTTGGTACAAATATTTCGTACCCCGCTTCACCCGTATAACCCGTACCTTGAATCCAACCTTCAATCCCAAGGTCGTTTTCTCCGATAAGTTGCCATTTGAAGCGTCCAACATGATTCGAGTCGCCGAGAACAGAAGTGAGTATTGATTTGGCATTCGGACCTTGAAGTGCCATTATTGAAGTCTCATCTGAAAGGTTTTCGAGTACAATAGAACCATCTTCGGGCAAATGCGATGAAAACCAATCCCACATGACTTCGATCATGGATGCATTCGGTACGCCAAGAATCTCTTCATCTGATACGACTGCAAAAATCATGTCATCGATGAGTTGTCCTTCATGGTCAAGAAAATGTGTATAAGCACAGCGAGGTGCTTGAATGGCTGTCACTTTTTGAGTAGCGAGTGATTCCATCCATTGCTTTACGTCTATCCCTGTAAATCGAAAAGAACCCATGTGCGAAACGTCAAAAAGACCTGCATTGGAGCGGGTAGCAAGATGTTCTGCTTTGATGCTTGAATACCAGATCGGCAATTCAAAACCATGAAAATCGACGATGTTCCCCTCAAGAGCAACATGCTCCTCATACAACGAAGTTCGAACTGGTGCCCCATCGCTCATAGCATTGGCATGGAGACTCGCCCCTTAAACTCAAGCAATATTCAACATGCTTGGCATCTAATTTTTGCAACGAGCAAATGTGTCATTGAGCTGGAGCGCCTCAAGATGAATGAGTAATGGAAGTACATTAACCCCGTCTGACCATTGACCCATATTGGTAAGCAGTGGTGTGTTAATCAAATGTTCATAAGCCCAAGATTCAGTGAAAATATCGCCTCGGCTTCGGGCAACAACCCAGTCTGCTTGGGCATCAATTCGCCGATAAATACCCCAGTCAGCAAGTGTATCATGGACTGAATCGGTAGGGAGATAGTGTGATCCCACTAACCGAGGAAAACCATACAAATCACTTTGTAATTCAATGAATAGAACATGCTCTTGAGGGAGCATTGAAAACATGGCTTGATGGTGAACGCTGTAACAGGCATCAACCGACATATCATCAATACCTCGAGCGATATGAACAATGGTCGAATTTGGAAGACGTGACATATTTGGTTGCAAATCGGGATGGCTCGGACGTGTCCATGCAGACTCAAAATCAAGGAACAGTGTTTCATTGCCCCATTGTCGTTCCATCGATTCATACAAACTTAGGAACACGTATGCACCTCCTAAACTATGGCCACCAAGCCATAGATGAGATGGGTCAATTGTATGTTCACCTAGGACTGCATCGACTTCTACAGACCTGTTTTCTTGAAGAGCTACACGTTCAAGTTCGTCAAAAGCCGCCTCGAATGCTTGTGCCCGATATTCGTGATGTGGCCAATTTGAGGCCCCATATTGGTCAATGGCATCAAAGCCATCTGGAACTTCTGGGCTGATATGTGAAGGATACTGAATAAAAGCAACCGCCATACCCTTGGCAGAAAGATGTGCAATCCAATCTGTATACTCTTCATACGTTGGATAACCCCAGCCATGCGACAAAATTGCGAGCGGAATGGCTTGCGTTGGAGAATCAGCTGGAATTACTGGGAGCGTCAAATACACTGAAAACTCAATATCTCTTTCCGCATCATCACGGATCTCTTCAACTTCTTGAGGAACTGGGTAAGGGTGAATGGAAAGTGATGTGGCAAATGGTCCGGGTTCAGCGCCATAACCGATGAGAGGAGCAGGTGGAGGAGAAGGAGCCATTCCAATCATTGCAGGGATACCAGGCATGACTAACCACGCAGCAAAGAAAACTCCGGCAATATGCAGCGTATGCCTTACAATGAGCATGGGTTTACCGTCTTTTGGAATATGAGGAAATCCACCGGTCATCAACAAGATACAAAGGAGAAGAAAACCATACAATGTAGGGAGAAGAAGGAATGCTCCACGCAAATAAAACATATCGAGTGCAAAAAATAGCCCGATAAAACCAACGATGAAACCGATGAGGAAAATGCCAATTCCATTGGCCCAACGTTGGTTATCATTGCCTTTGAGTTGTCGTTGGAGAACTAAAAAAGTGATGAAAAGTAAAGCACTCATCAAAAGGGTGAATGAAAAGATACTCTCTCGTAATGACATGGTCCATTTCAATGTACGATAAGCGTACGGCCAGATTGAATCACTAATGTCTTTACCAGAAAGGAGGAGGAATATTGGTTCGAAAATTGAAATGATGAATCCAAAAAGGAAGGCCAATGGGAAAAAAACTCCCTTTGAATAAACTCGTCTCCAAAGAGGAGTGAGATCAAGGTCGTCCTCCATGGCCATTGTTCACTCCTTTGGTTCAAAAAATGTCGCTATATCCGTGAATGTTTCAAGAAGGCGACAGATTATGTTCACTCGGCAATCCTCGGACAACTTCATCGAAAAGTTGTGTCAGTTCATCCAGCAATTCATTCAATGTATGTTCACTAGTCTTGGGGTTTGAAATAACTGCGCGGAATATCACATCATCACCAATGTTTGAACGACTTACCATGAATTTTCCATTTTGCATCATTCGGCGGCGTATTTCTGAATTTAACTCGTTTAAATCACCAGCGTAGTCTTTTGGAGCGAAACGGAAACAGACATTAGTCCACATTCGTGATGACATTAATTGTAAATCATCATGTTCGACAATCCGAGATTCCAAATGCTCTGCAAGATCCATATAACCATCAACCAATGAAGCCCAACCTGCATCACCGCATTCTCGCCAGGCCAACCAAAGTTTGAGTGCGTCATTTCTGCGACCACATTGAAGTGAATATCTACCTGCATCAATGTTACGCGATTCTTCGTGGAACAAATAATGAGCCACATTTCCATGCGCACATACTCGGGCCAATATATCTGATTGCTTCACCAAAAATGCACTACAAATCAATGGTAAACCCATCATTTTATGGGCATCCCAGCAAACGCTGTCTGCTGATTCCACTCCTTTGAGAAGGGCACTGTGCTTCGACGAGAACAATGCGGAGCCACCCCATGCGGCATCTACATGATGCCACAGCCCTTCTACATGAGCGATGTCACTAATTTCTTTGATTGGGTCAAACGACCCACGGACGGTCGTTCCTGCTGTAGAGACGACGCAGAATGGAATACCACCTTCACGTCGAGTGCGTTGTATCTCATCCTCTAATGCCGACGGACGCATACAACCATTTTCATCACAGGCTACTTTGATGATGTTCTGGTGGCCGATTCCAATGACATTCGCTGACATAAGAACCGAATAATGTGATTCGCTTGACACATAAGCAACCATCGAACGGCCGTCAATTCCACTTTGCGTTGAAGAAGGTACCATCACTTGGCGAGCGCATAACATCCCGAGCATGTTTCCATTCGAGCCACCCGTAGTCAACGTTCCAGCACCTTCTGAAAAACCAACGAGCTCTGCCATGCGCTTCAGAAGAGTTTGTTCAATGAGCGTCGCCAATGGTGCTAATTCATAGGTATACATCGAAGTATTTGTCAGCGTTGCAATGATTTCTCCTGCAAGACCTGCTGTATTTATTCCACCCCAAAGTGGATTCATGAATTCTGGACGATTGGTTTTGACACATGAACGAAGGTATGTATCGATATCATCGAGTACTGCATCCATGCCGTTTCCTTCCAGCGGTAATTTTAGATCAGTGGTTTTTGAAAGAGAGGTGTGTGGAATCGGTTTAGCAACTTTACCGGGTTCATCAGCATCATGAATATACTTTAGAATTCGGTCAGCGATTTCCTCGATGAATACCTCCAACTCCATACGACTCATTTGAAGGGGTACGGGGGGGGTTCTTAGTGTTCTTGAATAATATCTCTTGAATACATGGCTATGGAATGAAAAATATAATGTTAAGCAAAGTTAAGTCGGAATGAGTATGAAATAATGCGTTTTAAATAAAACGCTCACTTAGCGATTATTTTAACAGTAAATTATTTGATATTGTGGTGAATATACTAATTGAAGGGCTTTTGACTGCACAACAATAATGCCGACTTCGGAAAATAGAAATAATCTCAACTTTTCGGTGGAAAATACCTGTAGAAACCGAGTCCCCCTCCAATAACCCATGCGCCATGCATAATTCATGAGTAACATTGAATAGCATTTTGCTTGAGTGCCGTTTATGCTCGGAGAAGTAGGAGACAAATGGGTCAGCCGTTTGCATCAAAATGTAGCCAAAGATTTGCGCACTAAAGGTTGGTCACAAACAGAGATTGCAGAGGCCTTAGGCTCAACACAGAGCACCATCTCTCGTCAGATGCAAAAGCCTCCAACATCACTTGGGGCAAGTGCTGATGAAGTTACAATCGATGGATGGGGTCACGAATTGTCACTTGCATTGGATGCAATTGGACCAGAATCCCGTGTGGTTAGGCAACGACTAGTTGTTGAATTTCAATTCACTGGCAACACGACCATACGTTATGATAAAACATTGACTGGGCTCGATTTGGAGGTAGGTCAGGAACAACAAGCACTCCTACGTAGACTTGAATGGGCAGCGGGCCGATTGGATGTCCGACGTATTGAGCATTCAATCCCTGCGGTGGGGCTCAATATTGCATCGTGCAGTATTGGTGCAACTTCAACTTCGGAAGTTGCTGCATTCCCTGGGCGTATTTCGCTAGTCGGTGGGGCACTGCGTCATCATGAAACGCCGCGTTTTGGTTCTTCTAACCACCTCGCCTCTGTCTTGCTTGAGATACATGCAATTGATCCGAGTAAGGTCTCAATTCTCAACATCCGCCCACCTTTGGGGGCGAATGGTGTTGATACTGAACGGGTAGAGCAAGCATGCAAACAACTTGGTTACAATTTTTCGCTGGCACCAAAAGGCAAAGTCGACGACCAATCGTCACGAATTGATATTTTGCTTGACGTAGGCGACTTTGGATGGGAGCCAACACTGTATGTGTTGGCCCATAATCCTCTTGACCTCATTGACCGAACCCACCAGATACTTTCAGCATTCCAGGTGATTTAATGAATTCTATAATGGCTTATATGTTGCTGTTGGTCACGCTTGGCGTTTTTGCCTACATCGGATTTCAAAATGGGAAACAAGAAGATATTGACCAAGAACTCTACCTTTCCGCACGAAATTCCAAAAACTCATTTCAAATTGGATTGAGTCTCTTTGCGTCAGGAATGGGGATATGGATCCTCTTTGGCCCCTCAGAAGTGGGCTATTGGGGTGGCTTTTGGGATGTTGTAGGCTATGCCGTTTCTGCCGCCACTCCATTTCTCTTGCTCGCCTATGTTGGACCAATGATTCGTCAAAAGATGCCAACTGGAATTACTTTGGCTGATTATGTCCGAATGAGAATTGGTAGGCCAATGCAAATCTACGTTGGAATTATTTCGATACTCTATATGTTCACATTCTTGTTTGCAGAATTTACTGCCATTGGAAGAGCGATGAACATACTCACTGGAATGAATCCTCTGATACCGATGTTGACGGTTGGAATTGTCACAGCAGCATACACATCTTACGGAGGTCTGCCTGCATCATTGAGAACTGACCGATGGCAAGCATGGGTCGTGTTGTGGCTTTTCGTCGCATTGATGTTGATTCTGTTCGCTGGTGATATCAGTTCGCTTATTGCCGATGCTAAGGCATACAACCCTGTTGATGATTGGAGTTTTGGCTCGATGTCATACATGGATTCATTTACATCAGGTCTTGCTCTTGTCATCGCCATCACCGCAGCTGAAATGTTTACGCAGGGCAATTGGCAACGGGCCTATGCATCTGAAAATGACAAAGCCTTGCAAAAGGGCTCTCTTCTCGCAGCAGCACTCGTATTTCCACTCGTACTTCTGATGGGAATACTTGGAACCGTCGTGGCTGGCCAGGGCGTGATACCTGCTGATGCAACGCTCGCAAATAAATCTGGTGCGTTTTTCTACCTGCTCGATGACATCAATGTATTGTTCATTTCGGCATTTATAGTCTTAGCAATCGCTTTGGTTTGCTCAAGTGTTGACACCCTACAAAACGCGGTTGTTGCATCGATTTCACGTGACCTTTCGGATGGGCGAATGAAACTTCAACATGCACGAATCGCAACTGTTGCTTTGGTGCCTTTGGCAATCTATTTGGCAACTGAACCAACTATTTTTTGGTTTGAAATCAATGCTACCAGTGTCTTTGCTATTTTTCTTCGGGCTGATTTGTTGGCAACTGCAACTGTGCTCCCAGTATTCCTTACACTGTGGAGCCGTATCTCTTCCGAGGCAGCACTCATTGGTGCAATAAGCGGCCTTGGTTCGGTCATCATGTACGGATGGATTACAGCAGATATTGCAACCGGAATCAATTATCTTTGGCTGCCGACCAATGATTATGGCCTTGCAAATCTCAATGTATTTCTCTCAGCACTCGTTGGTTCGGGAATGGTGACAATAATCATCTCTATAATGCGAAAGCAAAAAATAACTTCCGAAGACGAATGAGTAGTGGGCTCCCAGCCATCCCAAGGATAGCATAATAAGTGGCCCCGTACCAATTCATAATGGTCAACATGGTAGGCACCCCGTTCGATGTACTCCCGTATGTGCGGGGAATACAAATGGTTCTCTCTGGATATGAAGGGTATACTAAAGGTAAACGGCGAAATGCAGATCTCGCTATTCGTGAAGAAATCAAGCGGTGTGGCACACGTGTTAGAAACCATATAATGAATGTCCACGACAGTTGTTTTCGTGAGAAGAAAATTGATATTTCAAAAGCGGCAAAGGCTTGTTGCAATACGATTGACCTCTTGATTGAAGATATTGATAAATCACCGACTGGAATGAACCACGCCTTCTTTTCAGGGCAACGTTCAGCATCGGTATCTGTGCTTAAAAAACTCATCAAACATGACCATGATGTAATTGAAATGATGACCAAGGCGGTTAATATTTCAAACAGTGTAGAACACGCATTTTCTTCGGACAAGAGCGACAATGAAGTCAAGTCTTTAATCCGCCAATGTGAACAAATGGTCACAAGTTCTCGTGGCTATTACAGTGCACGAACAACCGTCCTTGATGGACTAAGACAGAAAAAGAAGGTGTGAAAATGACGAATTTTAAGTGGCGAAGCAATCCAAATATAGTAGCACGACTGGTAGATGGAAACGATATTCAAACTTGGAAATCGAAACAAGTCGTATTGAAACCAAATGAAGCGTGTGCCTTCATTATCGATGGAAGAATTGGCGACATCATTTCTGAAAAGGTTGTCAGGAATATCGGAGGTGGTCTCGGCCGTCATATCGCAGATATGATTGGAGCTACTGCGACTGACCGCCGAATGCTGTTTGCAATGACAGGTCCTCTAGATTTATGGATTCCTTTTGCAGCAAACCTCGCCGATGGCTCTGAAGCCACTGGTCACATGAATCTTCGAATTCAATTGCGTAAGGAGGATATTCCAAAGTTACTCAATATTTTTGCCAATCATGCACCTCTTCTCGACCGAGAGGGTTTGATTGGATTCCTCGGTCATGAAGTGACGACACGCTGTATCACACCGGCAATGGCAAAATGTTCAGGCGCTGAAGAATTACGAAGTTCAGAATTCCAAGAGCATTTAGAAATGCATGCAGAAGTTGAAATGCGTCAGACGCTTTCAACACTTGGTTTCACATTCTTGCGCGCTTTTATTTCGACCAGCAAAACCGACCAAGAAAAACTTGCTCGACTAAAAGCAGACCTTGATTTTGCAACAAAGACTGAAGGATCTAATGCAGATGCTCTTATGGAACGTATCGCTATTCGAGAAGCTGCAACACTACGCAGAATTGAATGTGAAGTGAATGTTGAGCGTGCAAAGAAACGTGGAGAAGTCACCATACAAGCGGAAAGTGAACTGCTTGAACTACGTAAACAAGAATCTGTTTGGGAGGCAGAACTCAAGCGGGACCAGGGCCAATCAGACCTTCGCATGAAGGAATCATCTCACAAAACCACGCAGGCTATGGATTTATTTGAACAAGTTCAAGCAAAAAAGCGAGACCGAATTCAGCAAAGTCAAGAACATCAAGACCAGCGAATGGAAAAGCAAAATGAAATTCAAACAAAAATGATGGAAATGGCGGCAGAGCAAGGCGCATTAACCCCGGAAGTAATGCAAGAGTTCCTACGTCAGCAAACTGCACAGAAAGCAATTGATGGAACCGATTCTGTGGCACCATCAGCACCTCCGGTTGCAGCCGTTTGCCAACAATGTCAAGCAGTTATGATGCCTGAGTGGAAAGCCTGCCCTCATTGTGGCTCGTCGAGATGATTTGCGTAGATTAATCGTCACCAACACTCTTGAGATTACGCAAGTATTACACCTTCAGTGGACTTGGTGGAATCATGTTCCTAAAATGGGGGTCTCAGCCGTGGAAGATTTGGCGCTCACATTGGCACAACCGTCAGATGCTTGGTGGCAGACGACTAACCTATGCCATTTTGACTGCAATGGTTCTTTTTGCTGCAATTCCATATATACTGACTAATAATTTCGCAGTAATTCGTGATTCAGCTGCCTTTGACTCAACGCTCCAACTCGATTTAGATATTCCATTTCTAGCTTGGATGATTCTCCCGTACATTACTTTGTACTTTTATTATCCCGCTGCTGCATGGCTTGGTGATAAAGATGAGGTCATGTGGCGACAAAATGTGGTTTTTCATCAAATGATGCTGATTACATGTTGGATTGTTAACTCTATATTTATTTTATTTCCTGTCGATGTCGACTTACGACATCTTATCCATGGAATTGAAGGTACCTTTTGGGAACCGTTCTTTACAACCTTGCATGCCATTGATACACCTTGGAATTCTTGGCCGTCACTTCATATTATTCAGAGCATGCAAGTGGTTTTGGTCCTCAGGTATTGGTATCCTCCAACGACTACACGTCTTCGAAGATTACATGCTTTGCTTCTCATCATGTGGATACTGCTCGTCTTATCGACGATGTTCGTCAAACAGCACTATGTGTGGGATGTCGTAACAGCAATGGTGTTTACTGGCTTAGGATGGGTGTATTGGATGAAGCCATGCCTTGAACGCTTGAAAACTGAAGAATTCATTGACGAGTTCGATACCAGAATGGCACTCGATTAACCGAATATCTGGCCGACCAAACCAGGGCTTGTCAGATAGATGGTCAGGCTTATTCCTGCCATAATCATCATCCAAGAACCAATGAGTTTAATCATGCCAGTTGCACGCTTTAGGAAATTAATCATGACTTGTCGTCCTAGGCCCACCATGGTGGTGACAAGTACCATCAAAATCAACAAACCAACCATCAAGCCGCCAATTCCAATTCCGGTTGCCGTAGGTCCAAGCGTACTGAGATAGATGATAAATGGAAGAACTGCTGCTGCGGTACAATCAATGGATGCAGCGGCATAACCAATACCATAGAGATACATGTTTCGGCGTGGAGTAAACGTATCATCTTCTTCGGTTGTACTGTATTTACGAACGAATTTGTCGACGAATCCCATGAGGTGTGAAGTGATCCCGATTAGCATCATTGAGCCTAAAACTATCAACAGTATGGCAATGAAAATCGCGATATAATGAACAGCCCCTGACTTGGTAAATGCTTCGCCCATTACCATAGCAATAATTCCAATAACTGCGAAGAAAGTCCACATTCCTACTCCCGAAAGAAGACCAATCACCAATGAATTTGGCATTTTCTTTTTCAGTTTACCAGATTCGATTAGTTCGTCTTCTCGGGCGCCCAATGAAAGATAGTAAGATATGAAACCAGGTAGAACTGGGAAAGCACATGGAGAAAAATAGACCAAAATTGATAAGACCATTCCGAGAATGAAAACAGCCATATAAGCCGTGCTTGGCTCTTCCCAAGCAAGACGTGACGAGATTAAATCTGATTTGACTTGCTCTGAAGCATTGGCAGACAATACATCCTCCAACTTTCCATCAAAACTTGACCATCCATCAGTCGGCGTGCCTGTTGATTGTTTTTCGATGATGTAGCCTTCTTCATCAATGATCAGAACAACTGGGATTTGCCCCGTACCTCCTGTCGTGAACAAACGGACAGGGTCGGTCGTAGTACCGTCTTCTAGAATAGCAGCAGAAGTAGAACCAATTCCGGTGGCATAATACGGAACGTGGTAGGCACCTGATGATTCATTGAGGTAAGGGATATCTTCGCCATACCATGCACCATAGGCAATGATATTGAGTGTCTTTCCAGATGCATTAGCCATTGCTTGCCAGTTGTCCATTTCATTTTCAATATGTTCTTGGACAGCATGACAATTACTACAATCATGTGCCATGAAATCGAGAATAATGATACTGCCTCGCTGCTCATCAAGAGAAATCCAGCCCGTCGAGTTTGCTAAGGGTTGTTCAATTCCACTGCGGTTCAAGGATTCAAATACAATGTTTGGAATTGGTGCAGGTTCAGCGTCAGAAGCAAATATGTCATCCATACTGTCGAACATTGAAAGTGCTGCAAAAGAAATGGTGACGAACATTAGTGCCCCGATTCCGAACGCTTTCCAAGTTTCGGCCTGCTTAAACACGCCAAAGTCTGCCTGCTCCCACAGTCCCATACAAAGACCAAACAGGCGCACCACTTGAACATAATGGGGTGCGGGATACCAGTCATTCGAAAGGTATCTGTCCATGTATTGCGGTAGAAAAGAATGGAAGCCCACAGGAAGTAATCAAAATATGAATTTAGAGTTATGGGCGCAGTGGGCCGAAATTTGGATTGCTGAGCGAATCGAAGAATACAATGTGGGAGATGCATCACCGCAAGCTGCTCATTTAGAATATAAGGATTGGAAACCACCAACACTCAAGAAGTGATAACAGGTTGAAAAGAAAAAGTGGGCTCGGAGAGATTTGAACTCTCGATCTTCGCCATGTGAAGGCGACATCATAACCCCTAGACCACGAGCCCTACGGTAAACCGTCGTAAGGCCACGGCGATATAAGCCTCCCCGTCAAACGCCTACGTTAGCGATGAGCGTTGAGATGGACCATGCCAACTTCAAGTCGGTCATGCGTCGGATGAACTTCGATGAGATGTACCGGAACCGTGACGACTTCCGCTAATTCCTCGGCTAATGAAAGTGGTAATTCGATACGTTGATGTTCGGCATTATATCGTATCCATCCATCTGCGACTCCCAGTTCTTCTATCAATTCGGTGATGTCATCAGATGCGTCCTCGAGCGTAGTAGGTATTGAACCAAACAGAATCGTATCATCGTCACTCAATACTTCGTAAGGCCGCAAATTAGCTTGGCCTCTACGCCGGAAACGGGCCCGGAGTTGCCCTGCATCCTTGTAGTGAGATGAACAAAATTTGAGGTGGAAGTTCATATCTTTGGCTGCTTCTTTCAATCGCAGCGCTAATTCTGCAGAACCTTCTGCTGCTGCGGTAATTCCACCGCTCAGATTGAATCCTCTCACATCCATATTTTCTTGATTACCTACCGTTATTTCTAATTCATTGAGATTTAGGAATTCTACTGGAGAGTCATGTAAAGTATCGAGCAAAGCAAACAGTTGTTCCTCTTTATCCGGTTCACATGGTAATTCAACCCCTACATGGATACCCGCATCAGCACAGGCTTGAATCACTGGGAGATATTTGGTCAAGGTGCCATCCAAAAGGTGGAAACGAATTTCGTCTAAGCCTGCTGCTCCAAAGTCTGCTGCACGGTCGACTTGGAAAGGTATTGAAGTATAGAGGTGTATATGATGCTCCTTTCCAAAAGCCGCTTTTAGTTGGTGAACGGCTTCCAATGATTTCTCCATATCGAGCATCGGGTCTCCACCGGTAATTCCAGTCCCAGTAGCACGCATAGCGTGGCCTTCTTCAATGACATCAGCCCAAGAAGAGCATCGACGTTCGTTGGCAAACATGTCAGGAGATTCTCGTCGATTCTCAGAGAGTGGACAATAATCACAACCCCAATGGCATTTTCCTGTGACGAATAAAACAAGTTTACTGCCGTGTTGACACTGAATACATCCCTCAGCCTCTCCGTCTTCTGCGGGGAGGATTTCGGTCGCCATTGGCAAAGACACAGTCATTGAACTCAAACACTCCTGTCGCCTTTGAGGTTTCAACCTCTCCCCTGCTCACATTCCTCATTGAGATAAATTAGCTTGGTTAAGGAGCCAACGGTGGAATCGATAATCACCTGTAAGTTCAGGATGAAAAGTCAGTGCTAATCGGTGCCCGTCAAGGACGCCAACGATTTCTTCTCCCAAGGAAGCTACAGGTGTACATTCAATGCTGGATTGATCAAATCGTGGAGCACGAATAAAAACGCCATGAAAAGAAGTAGTGTTTTCTAAAGATGCGCCATCACCTACCGGGAGTGGTTGATGATTGAATTTATCACGCTTGACATTCTGTGGTGAAATGCTTTCCCCGGATGGTGTTTTAAGTGAAATTTCTACTTCTGCTTCAAACGAATCTCGTTGCCGACCCCAAGCATTTCGAGAAATGCCAGCACGAAGAAACGGAGTCTGTAGTTCACCAGGATTGGCGAGAAGAATCGCACCTGCACAGGTTCCGAGAACTGGACGGTGCGGGTGTTGTTCCATCCATGAATACAAGGCGGTAAGGAGAGATTCACTTTGGCTGGCTTTCCGCATTGCAGTTGATTCGCCTCCTGGAAGTACAATACAATCGAGAAGACTATCGACTTCGACTCCACTGCGCAATTCGACAATTTCAATATCGATATTGAGTTGTATGGATGCAGCACGAAGTGCCTCAGCGTGCTCATCACGAGCGCCTTGAAGCATTGCAAGTCCAACACGCACCATGGATGAGGGTAGAAGCACCTCCCTAAGAGTTCGACGACAAAGAGTTAAGCGCGTATACCATTGAACGAGGTGTTCCATCCATGGAGTTGAAGAACCTCCATGTGTTGCCACAACTAATGGACCTCAGTCAAGACTGTTTCCTCGTCCCAGGGCCTGTTCGAATGGGGCAACCATGCCTCAATGCACTGTCAACTCCAGTGATGACTGCACGTGGTTCAGAATTTCGTGACGTCATGGCACATCTCAACTCGGGGCTGCGAAATGCCTTCAATTTAGCACCCTCTGAACCCGTTCGTGGAGTTCAATCTTGGTCTGGGGATGATGATTACAAAGTCGTTGTTGTATCTGGAAGTGGAACCGCCGCAATGGAGATGGTCATTGCAAATAGATTCCGTTCTAATGATTTGGTATTGGTTCCAACCAACGGAAAATTTGGAGAAAGAGTCGCAGAAATGTGTCAACGCTTCTGCAATGTTAAACATCTCAAATATGAATGGGGGCGTGCTTTTGA
>Ga0114997_10001256_pt1 | contig 21219 bp, 18 predicted proteins | sample ArcticOcean_MG_C_2_FD_87045 | JGI IMG/M metagenome (GOLD analysis project Ga0114997, IMG submission 87045) | Marine microbial communities from western Arctic Ocean - ArcticOcean_MG_CB4_136 | ecosystem: Environmental > Aquatic > Marine > Oceanic | place: Arctic Ocean: Canada Basin | collected...
AAATGCAGAGGCAAAGGCCGAGGCTAAGGCCGAGGCAAAGACCAAGGTCGAAGCCGAAGTCAATGCGGAAACCGCGAATCTCGAAGAGCCCATAAAGCTTCGCGATGTGCGGTCGTGCAAGAAGGATACATGTAACACAGATAAAGAAAAATGCATCAAAACGAATAAATACCCGTGTAAAAAAGTACCGGGATGCTTCGTTGAAGACACACACTGTAAAGGCAAACCCTGCGAAGGACTGCATGCGTTCCAGTGTCTTAAAAACCTGAACGACAACGAAAGGAAGCTCATTTACGAAAGCAGTGCGGGTGTAAAACTGAAAGCGTTAGCCTCTGCAGTGAAATCAAAGATCGTTGAACAGTGCACGCCGTGTCTGGGCACGCACGATGACCACGGGCATACAACGGGTATTGATATGAAAGAGTGGAACAAACTCAAGTGCGACAAATGTTTGGACAAAGACGAAGCCATGGGCAGCAAAGAGAACAAACAATGGGTCACGTTCCGAGAGTACAAGAAAAAACGATCGGAGTGGGAAACGGCAGTGACTGCTTCCACCACTGCTTCGGAAACCCCAGAATTATCCCGCAGAGTGGAGTGTATTCACGAGTTTTGCGACGATATGACATCCGCCGACGACAAGCAACGCGCGTGGACTAAATGTTTCCGGAAAGGTGCATTGAAACATCATCCCGACAGGGGCGGTGACAGTGAGACGATGAAAAAATTAAGTAATTGCAACAATGTCATGAAGGCAACCGACAAGGAACCAGAAAACGAAAAACAACTAATGGATTTGTGCAAGGTCGGAACGCTGGACGAGACCAAATGCCCATCACCAATGCACCCATGCGACGACGATGGGACATGTCTAGACAAAGACGGCAATAAATTGAAATTGTCAGATTTTGAAGGAGGTGGAGACACCGTGCTGGCGGCCATGCATGCCGGTGATCGAACCCCCGAGTCCGTGCTCGCCGACTGGAAACAGGCGCTCCAAGTTCTAAACGCACCCATGGAGGAGATCGAAAGTTTTTTGAGCGGCAAGGAGATGCACTGGAGCGACCTGTGCGGGGGCGGCAACGTGGTGGGGGGTGATTTATTTAGGTTGTCCGACATGGTACCATCAGAGGTCGACGATGAGGAAAGTATGGTTATGGAGTTTGACCTACGGTCGGAAGTGCCCTCATTCTGGTGAAAAAACATTTCACTCCTTCACCAAGCCAAATTGAGCTCACACGGTTAATTACACTGCTAATTACACGGCTAATACGGCTCCTACAAAGTCGGCTTGAGCGCTTTTTACTCTTTGCGACGCACCACCACCGCACCGAATATCGCGTCACCCTGCAACTGCCCGAACAAATCTGACGCCATGTGGTTCGCCTCCGCCTCCGCATTTCTTGCAAGATACTCGGCGTCGTAGTACAACTCTGCACCGGAAATGCATGAGTCGAGATCCAGCACCCCAAATTCGCGGCAGCGGTTCCCCTCTGTTGAAATGGCGTCATACAGATCCAAACACGCGTCCTGCCGCTCGATGTTTGCGTTCCATATGCGCACCGTACTACTCTCCAACATTTCCTTCATATTGTCGTAAAAAATTGCACGGATCTCTGATGGTACGGGCATTTTTTTCTGTTAAAAGTTAGTCTAAAGTTTTAAATATATAATGTATTTGACGCGTGGGATTTTTTCAGACACGGATCAACGCTTGATATTACTTTGACCCCCTCTGTGCATGATGATTCTCTCTTTGCACCGAAAGGTTTTTGCTACCACGCCAAAGCGGACGCCAATCCGGTGATGAACAATCCGGTGATGAATCATGCCCAGAGAGTTTCACCCAGTCTTGAACTCGTTTTAATTCCGCCTGCGGCTTTACCTATTATTTCTTGTTCAACTTCGTATGGGGTAATCTTCCATTCAACGACGGTCGATGGTTCCCAAAAAAGGCAGGCAAAAAAAAACACAAATTTTCGACACGAAAATTTTCAATTAAATCCGGCAAGAGCAATGTATACAGCCACATTATCATTATAAACAACCAGAAACCCAATGGGCACAAAAAAAACAACAGCGATAAGATCTTTTTTTCTTTTTTTTCGGGACCCAAGTCAAAAAAAAATGGCAGGCGCAGCCATCACATGGAACCAGACGCGGTGCAACCCGGGGCCGGATTTGAGTGCCAACCCGATTATGTCCACCGTTGCACCGGGTACACGCATTCGAGACGTGCCGCACTTTGGACCGTTTCTCACCAATCAATTGCGCAGATACCGAATCGCGACGGTCAACGGGCTGTTGCACAGATTCGTGCGTCCGACCCCGTTGACCACTGCAGCGTTGCACAAACAAATCAGTCACATGCTTCGGAACCCCTCACGAAATACGTGTTCGGAGACAACACACGGACCGCGACGAGGTAAGTCCTACCAAGTGTCCGATGTGAATCAATGCGCTTTCAACAGTGTAGTGAAATTGCTTAAACACGCTCACGTCAACTGGTCCTACAACATACCGGGTGCACAGGGTCTGAACTACCGCCGACGGGGCGCTTCGGGCAACCTGAACGTGCGCGAGTGTGCCTGCCAAACCACACGCGCGCGGTGTCGGGATTTTGAGGGTCAAAATTCCCGTCGGTGCACGTGGACGGCTGCAGGGCAAACACAGTTCGGACGCGGTGCGTGCACACCCACCAACCGCGCGATTGGGTTTCGCGGACACTCCCGCGCCGACGAGTACAACCAACGTACCTCACAAGTGCCAAATTCCACGCAAGCACGGCGTGTCGGTAATTTGGACAGGGGAGGTGGGTGGTACGTGCGGGGGTGGCGCACCACGACACCGCCACAGGGGGTGCGGCGACGGCGGCGACGGCGGCGACGGTTGCGAGGACCGACACGTTTTCTACACGCGTGTGGTACAGGGGGGAGGGTGGCGACGACAGCTGCTACACCCATGGCACCGAGCCCGACGTGGGACGACCGCACCCAGCGTGCGTGGGCAAGGGCCGTGGCAGATCGTTTTAAAACTCAACACCAAGCCGTCCACAACAGTTGGAAATTAAACTAAGGACTCCCAGATCAAGTTGGAAATTAAAATCAAATTTTTTTCAGATAAACTTTTTCAAGCCTGATTTTTCTGATCCCACGCGTCAAATGCTGAAAAAAAGACATCAACTTCAACTTGAATTACATAAATATTTATTTTTATTTATTTTTTCGTTCCACCTGACTACCCACGTTCACCCGGTTCACTCGGCAGCCATGGGCAAGAGTCACAATAAGAAGAAGAGTCGCAGGAGTAATAAGAAGAGTCTCCGTGACTGTCTTCTCCCCATAGATGCGAGCGTAAAGGGCGATAACGAGATCGTCGGCAGGTTGCTGGTCCATCCAGAGATGGACGTCAACAAGGCGAATGACGACGGGGGCACGGCCCTCACCATTGCGAGCCAGAAGGGCCACACCGAGGTCGTCGAGCGGCTACTGGCCCACCCCGACATCGACGTCAACAAGGCGCTGACGAATGGCGGCACGGCCCTCTTCGTCGCGAGCCACGAAGGCCACACCGAGGTCGTCGACCGGCTGCTGGCCCACCCCGACATCGACGTCAACAAGGCGGAGACGACTGACGGCCACACGGCCCTCATTGCGGCGAGCTTGGGAGGCCACACCGAGATTGTCGAGCAACTGTTGGCCGGGCTCGACATCGACGTCAACAAGGCGTTGACGAGTGACGGGGCCACGGCCCTCTTCATGGCGAGCCGGAACGGCCATACCGAGATCGTCGACCGGCTGCTGACCCACCCCGACATCGACGTCAACAAGGCGGAGACGACTGACGGCCACACGGCCCTCGTTGCGGCGAGCTTGGGAGGCCACACCGAGATTGTCGAGCAACTGTTGGCCGGGCTCGACTTTAACAACGCGATGAGGAGCGACAGGCGCAGAGCTCTCTTCATCGCGAGCAAGAAGGGCTTCACCAAGATCGTCGCGCTGCTAAAGGTCCACAAGAAGAAACGCAAGAAGACCCGCAAAACGTGCGTCCACTGCAACAAAGTCTCCAATGAGCGTCTCAATGTGTGCGAACTGTGCAGGCGCCCGTGCTGCGCCGACTGCCACATGGCACATCTTGTCCTCGACTGTCCCAATGCGTCCAAGAAAACCCACGCCGCTGTGGCGCGAAAGCTGCACAAGGAGAACGTGGCGCTGGAGGCTCTAATTTTCCCGATACAACTTCCATGATATCTTAAAAGTTATGCATTTATTGTGGCAAAAAGGTTTTTAATATATAAATCGGACAATGTACTCAACACATTCTAAAGGTAATTGCTTTAGCTTGGCCATGCACAAATAATATTTGTTTCTTAGTCTGTTCCAGAAAACTATTGGGTGTATGATGCCTACGTGTACTTTTGACAACAACCGTTGTCGCCTGTGAGAAAAAATGGGTCTAAATACACGAGGATCAGAACGTAGTTCATACCCAATGCACAACGAACTATCGTCAATCCAAAAAGCTTCTCCAGACAATACACGGGGGTGGTTCTGATGAATACCCACCATGTGTGTGACCGTGTGAAATGCATTGGTACTCCAATTCTCCGACAAGTACCACCGTCGATATTTAAAAGTGTCCATTTTTGGCGAGATACCAATCGAAAAATGTGCTGCCTTTTAATATACACGTAGTCATATGCCTTGCAATTTCAAAGATTACCGTTCGGAGAATTCGTGACGTTAACAATCTTTTCTTTTTTTTTTTGTGTCGGTAACAGAAAAAATGTCAGGCACACCCCCCAACACTACAAACTCATCGTCCGGAAATCAATGGTATTCGAGGGCCGCCGGCGGAGTCGTTCGCGTTGAGAGTTACAGTACGCCGCTTGACTGGTCCCGCCCCGACATCGCCTCCAAGCAACAACCGGGCGTCGGTACTGGGTTTTTTGTACCACTAGACGAACGGGTGACTTCGGCTGGATGGGTTGCCATACTTACATGTTCACACGTGCTTATGGGGTCGCTGCGCGACCAAATCAGCATTGTGTTCCCCAAAGTGGGTCGGCAGCGCTGGCAGACCGCGTTCGTGCACAAATTATGCCCGGAGTACGATATCGGCATCATTGCGTTCAAGGTGCCCGTCGACAACCAAGAAATCAAATCCGCGATTCAACCGCTGCCGTTGCTGCGAGCGCAGCACACGAGTTTGGTTGGTGAGCAGGTATCGGCGTTCGGGTACCCGTTGGGGCAGCCAAGTTTGAAATACACGAGCGGAGAGTACTCTGGGTTCGCGGCCAACGGCTTCATTCAGACAAATTGCGACATCAACCCCGGGAATTCGGGTGGTCCGTTGATTTTGGCGCGCACGGGAGAGGTGATCGGCATCAACGCGATGACGATGGGCGGCATGTTTGTCAGCGGCGTTCACTACGCCGTCCCCATTCAGTTGTACTCGCGCATGGCCAAACAGTTGCTCAGCAACGCGGAACCCAGAGTCGTGGTGCCCCATTCGCTGGGGTTTTGCTACCACGCGGCGACCGAGGCCATGTTGGGAAAGAATAGCGTTCGTCCATCACAGTCTATTTTGGGCGGCGCAGCGCCCGGTGGTGTGTACGTGTACCATTTATTCCATAAGTCTCCGCTGCGCAACGCCGGGATGGTGCCGGGCGCGATTATTACGCGCATCAAACTCCCGAACAGCGAGTGGCAGGCACTTGACCGGTTCGGAGATTTGAAAACACGGTGGAACGGCGAGCAACGGGTGGCGATTCAACACGTGCTGGCGCGAGTGGATCTTGGCGAACCCGTTCAAATCGAGTTTTGGCACAACGGGACGACGAAGCAAATCACCACGACCCAAGCGCCCCTCGACCCGGGCAGCTTGCGCACGATGGTGCCCCCGTTTGGCGACAAACCAGAGTACGTGTTGTTTGGTGGATTGTGTGTCATGGCGTTGCGTAACAACCATAAAGAACTGTTTCCGGGACTGTTCGGAGCCATGAGCACGCGGTCACGCGAAGTGAATGTTCTGGTGGTGAGCGCGGTCATGCCCGGGTACACGCAGGCCATTCCGTTCAGGACGGGAAATTTGATTGAAATCGTAAACGGCCACGGCACCGCGAGAAAGGCACTCGACCCGTCGTTTGAAGGTGAACGGGTCAACACGGTAGACAAGTACCGCAAGGCTCTGATGGACACGAACGACGGCTACATTACGATAACGTGTACCAACGGACACGTGTACGTCCTCTCCACGAAAGAGGCGCTCGAGCGCGAGCGTGCGTTGGCACAAGTCTACACGACCGACGCGGACATCATGGCGTGGTTACAACGGGATGCAGTTTCACAGTAGTTTAAGTACTCGTTTCCTTTCGATACACCTTCAACGACTGTGAGGGGACGGCCTCGGCGCCACCGCCAATGCAACCCAACACACGGGTAAAAAAACGAGAGAAATGCCAAAATTTTCGGGAAAATTCATGTTGGAAAGACCCGGGTTTTTTTTAATGCAGTTTCAAGAAAAAATGACTGATGCCAAGCAATGTCCTTGGTGCGAACGGTGGTCTTTGAAAGACGACCGCTGCAATTACGTCGTGTGTGGGCGACCCGAAGTCGGTGTGTTCGTCTTGGGCGTGGGTTGCGGTCGCGCGTGGTGTTTTGACTGCGGCCTCAAACTGTGTGGCCGCATGTACTGCGAGGAGACCGGTGAACTGCTCGACCCCAACGAGGACCACAACCACGGCCACGACCCGTCGGCACAAACCGCGTGTTCGCAACCCGGCTTTTGCCTTGGAGGACACAACAGCCACAAGGATGAACTTTTTTCTCCGACTACCAACCAAAACCAGCATGGTTGACGATACCGTTTCGGCGGCACAGGATGAACTGTTGCGACTTCGAGCCGAGCTGCTCGACACAAGAAACGCAAAATACGAGCAAAATATGCTGTTGCACATGGTGAAAATGAGTCTGCTGACCGTGCTGACCGGTGCCCTGAGTTTCATGGGCGCGTTCGTCTTTCGCGATTTCTTTCTAGCACTGTTCAAAACATCACTGGATAATATAGGTTTGCGGCCCATATTCACAAATTTTATTTATTTGGTGCTCGTCATGCTTGTCGCCGTCCCCGCTCTGGCGTTCGTGACGTGGGCCAAAGCGCGCGCAGAGATGAAACAAAAAAAATATAGTTACCTACATTAAACAACATGAACTGCGAAACCCATACAGATTGTAAAGCAAACAAGGAGTACTGCACCGACAAAGGCATATGTGAATTGTTCGTCGACTGTCTCATTGCACGCGACGGCAAAGGAGGCCATTGCCCCCAGCCCGCTCAAGTGCTGGGCGGAGATTGTGCAGAGTGTCAACAGGTACCCTACTGTAAAGGTGGTGGGTGTTATTGCGCGGAAGGAGCGTGTCACCCAACATTTGTCGGGGGCATAAACCTGTGTGACAACACTGCGATGGCGGATATCATGGGTGTACCTTTGTGCAGATGAAAACAGGAGAAAAAAATATTGCTCTTGTTTCAAAACACAATGTCCGGAAAATACCCGTATGTACTGACAAGGGGTGGGCGGGATCAACACTTTCGCCTGACACCGGCCCAAATTGACAGCCCCACGACGCGGGGAGGAATCATCTTCTGGGCAATTGCAAATGTATTTGGGCCGTGGGTACTTCTACCGGAAGACATCCCCTACGCCGCGGTGCTGGCGGTGAGCCGAAAAAGTCTTGTAGGAGGCAGAAAAGTCATGATAAATGTCGAGGGCGTGCGCCACATACAGTACGTGGTTCGCCAACCGGACCTTGTGCTCGCCATTTCCGTTTCGGACGCCAAGTACTTTGACACGCCGCACAACTTGTTGGCCAGCATCACATGCTCGCTCAAGGGATGCGTGGCGCCGGTAGAATTAAGTTTCGACGAACCAAATGTGTGCAGCGTGCTAAACAACAGCGGGTTGGACACACAAACACGTGCGTTTTTAAAGCGTCTGCTCAAGGGACACCGTGTGCCCATTGACGACATCGGACGTCAGATTCAAAGGATCACGAACACCAGCCAGAATCCGAGGTTGACGACCGCCGTCGTAGGCATAATACTTGAGATGTCCGCACTGGTCACATCATCTCCCTGTAATCTAAACTAAAACCGAAATGATGTAAGATTTTTTTCTTGTAAAAGGGACATTCAAGATTTAATTCCTATGAAATTGTCTGCGGAACTCCCGTTGGAATCACCCGTAGAATCATCGGTGGGTCCCGCCGCGTTGCCAGCACCAACCGGAGAAAATAATCTTCTTTCAAACGAAAAAAAATGGTGCTGTGGATTAGTGCTGGAAACACTTCCTCGGAAGCACCACCAGCGGCATCCTCGTCGACGCCAACCGACGTGCGCAATGCCATACAAGCTGTGCGAAAGATACAAAGACGGGCCATTGAAAGCAGAAAACGAAAACCTCACGAAATCATCACAGTAACCGTACAGTTTGACGAGGAAGAGGACGAAGAATTTTGCAGGTTTTGTTTCGAGGAACAGACAGACAACAACCCGTTGATCGCGCCATGTTTGTGCCGGGGATCTCAAAAATGGATTCATGCAACATGTTTGGTGTGTTGGAGGGAGCGTTGGCCTCCCAACACCCGCAGGTACACGCATTGTTCTGTGTGCGTAAGTCCGTGGAACGTCACGGGTCCTCGTCGTCTGAATCTTGGGAAAAAATACGTCATTTGCAGTTGGATGTATTTCGTGATATTATTGGTACTCAATCTGAATGTGCTGCTGTGGTTTGTCCTTTTTGATGCAGGAATTGAAAAAAATGACAACGCACAATGGTGTGCAACCGCAACGATGGGAATCGGCATGTTAAACAGCAGTTTCAATGCCGTCGCTACGACCCACTTGACTAATTTACTGGACCCCGTCGAACTGTGCACTGGCCTTTTCTTCTTTCTGCTGAACTTTGGGCTTTTCTGCACCAGAAACCGAGTGCTCATCTTTTCTGGGTGTTGGGTGTCCTTCGTATCCGCTTCGGTCTTCATCGCATACAGCTTTCGACGCAGTCTCTGGAGGAACATTCGAGCTCTCTTGCGTTGTTGAGAGGAACGAATGTGCAAGGCAGTCCGTCGCGGAGCACCTGAGACGAGGTGTGCACATCAGCATTTTCCTCAAAAACTGGTACAAGTCATCGGCCATTTGAGGCGCAAGATCACACTCGACAATCATGACCACGCGCATGTCAAACGTCTTGATAGGCTTTGTGTCTTTTAAATTGCCTTTACAGTTGAAATACTCTCTGTGTTTTTTGGCGAATCGCTTCGGAAACGGGCCTAGAATTTCCTGCATCAGGGCGAGCTGTTCGTGGTTGGATCGCAACGACGACTCCCACGACGCCGTGCTGCGCGCCGAGTAGTGGTTCGATTCGTTCGGGTCGAAGAGCACGTTGTCGCAAAAGATTTCGAAAATGATGCAGGCGCAGCTCCACACGTCTGCCGGAGGGCGCATCGCTTGCGTGTCCCCCACGACGGCTTCCGGAGAACGGTACGCGACCGTCTGACCGTAATCACATATGTCCCCGTCAATGGTGGACGCCCCGCCAAAATCTGCTATTTTCACCAACCATTGAGTCATAGACACATGTTTCACCATAATATTTTCAGGTTTTAAATCGCCATGTACGACACCGTGGGCGTGAAGATGCGCAAGGCCGCGGCACATTTGAACGCAGATGCTCTTTTGGTCAAACTCGTAATCGCGCCGCATTGTAAACAGATCCATGTCCATTTTGTCGAGGACCATGACTACGCGACTGTCCCACATAAAATGGTCGAACAATCGAATCACGTTTTCATGGTGCGGGTCAGACACCAATTCCAGCATGCGCGTTTCTCGATCACTGATGTTTTCTGACCGCCCGATTTTCAAAGCCACAGCGGTCTCTTCGGGGTTCGCCGAGCTGTACAATTGTGTGGTGTTGAATGCAGACCAAACGACGCCGTAGGAACCGTGTCCCAGAAAACCCTGCAAACAGTAGTTCCGAACGGTATTGCCCTCTTCTCCCACGAAGTGACCTTCGGACAACTCGCTTGAAACATCCGACTCACCCGAGTGGTCCGAGTCTAAGTAATCTGACATGTCGGACGAAGACGAACTCATTTGTCAGCCGCGTCGAGATTTTTAAAAAAACGACTGGGAACGCATTTTTTTTCATGTACAACTATCAAAAAAAAAGAAGGGCAATACAACTTTCGAACGGGGCCACGTCGGAATACAAGCCAATGGCTTCGGAACAACATTTGCGACAGGTGCTCGAGGGAACCTACATCGGCGTACAGAAAGAGTTCAAACTGCCGCATCGCCCGCCGTTTTGCATCGTGGCCGTGCTGTCCAACGTAGCGGGCAATCTGTTGGTCGAAAAATTCACTGCCATGGTGGAAGAAATGCGCGCCGCGACCAAGCACGGATTTCCACTCTACGTCCAGACTTATATCATGGAGGAAGTTTCGAGCAGTTTTCGCACGTCACTGCGATCCGCATTTCAAGTGAACGGGAAATTCAGCATACCCTCGTTTTACGTGACCGTCGAAGATCCCGAAGACGGGTTCAGGGGTAATCTGTTGGACTGGACAAAGCTCAAAAACGACAAAGGGATGCACAAGCTGCGCAAGGAGATCTTCAACACGTGTCTGCATGCCTCGCACATGATGTCACGCCGGTACACCGAAGTCGGCGAAACCACGTGGTGGAAGGATCCCGCGCACGAGGGATTGGAAGCAATGCAAGAAGCAATTGTGGAAACTGACAAGCCGAATGAAACGTTGGAGGAGCGATCCAAACGCTTGCGCGAGGAAAGTCTTCTCAAATTCGAAAAGGCCAAACAACAGGGGTACGAGGTGGCGGGAAAGTCCCTCCAGAAAGCGAAGACGGCCGACCCGTTGGTACAGTCCATGCTGCAGGTGCTCAACAAAGACGGGGACCCGCGCAAAAAGCATCGGAAAAGCGCCGAAAAGTTTTTGGACGCCGTCGAAGCAGGCAGCGTCGAAAAGGCCGCCGGCGAACTGATCGGGAACGATTTGGAAGCGTGGCAAAAGGCATGTTTGCTCGAGGCAATGGACACGGCGACGCCGGATCAGAAAAAGTTTGCGGAAAAAATGATTGGCCGCGTCGAGAGTGTCACGGCAACCTACCTGCACAACATAAAGGTGGAGATCAACGATCTGCTGAAAGACATTCGCCAGTTGAAAAAAAACAAAAAAACAAAACGAGACGAGGTGAAAGCACGCATCCGCGAGCGCGCGGCACGTTTGAGCAACATGCCCATCGAGTGGTTGAACGACCCAGTGGCCGCCGTTTTGAACCGTGGGGGGGGGCTGAAAGAAATGTTTGATCGAAACGCTTACTACATGGGAATGGCCTCTAAAACGGGGCGCAGCGATTTCAAAATAGACTGGCGCCCGTTTCTGCTCGAGATGGTGGCCGAGGTAATCGGCACCGGCGACCCGGTCTGCCACGCGATGAAAATGGGCGCCAAGATGTGGACCATCGCGAAAAACATTCCCATCGCCAAATCCATGCTGTCCGACAGTTTGCTGCACATGAGCGCGACGCTCCACCTCGACGAAATGCACGCACAACTAATGACGTCGCTCGCAAGTTCGGGGGGCGTACTCGAATCCATCAAGGACGTGATCGATAAGGACAGTGGAAAGACGTTCAAAAGTTTCATGGTGCAGATCCATACCAACGGATATTCCCCGGAATCCATCGAAGGGTCGTTGAAGCACTTTTACGACGTTGACCCGGAGAAAGCCAAAACACTCGCCAAAGGTATGAAAGACGGCCTGCCCGACGGACAGTGCGCAAAATGGGTGCGCGAATTCGGCGACAAAGCTCTCGAGGGAAACATGAACACGGGGCGTGTCAAAACCATGTACGAAAAATTGTTCAGCACCAAGCTAGGGCTGAAGAACACAGGCAAAATAAAGGATTGGTTCAAATCACTGCCAAGCGACGCGTGGAGTGGTAAAAAGGAACTCTTGGTAATCGGAGGCGACATCTTCACCGCCGGCTTGCAGGTGTACCAACAGCACAAGGGGTTGCACATCATCGCAACCAACCTCGCCAGAGCTGGTGATCTGGTAGGTCTGCGCCTGCCGGACGCGTGGATCAAAAACGTGTGGACGGGTCGGGTCATGAGCGTGTTGTCCGTCGGCATGGCGGTAGGTTTGGCGGTGGGTTTTGTCAGTCCCGTCGGGATGGTCGTTGCCAACACCGCAATAATCACCACCAGCCTGAAATTGGCCGCGGACGAAGTGTGGTTCTGTGTGTGGACCGTGGCCTCGGGTTTATGTTTGGCAGGATGTACGATTGTGCCTAAAAAATGCAAATACTTTACCGAGTTGCGAGACGGGTGCATCCAAAAAACGCTGACTTTCGGGCACGTTGTGAAAAAACACGGTGGCAAAGTGGCCACCCTTCTCGCCGTCGTTTCGTTTGTGCAGATTGCTACTGGATCCTCAGCGGCGGGAACGTGGGGTGCAGTCGTTGTCGGTTGGTTGCAAACATACAGTGGCACGGGTATTGCGATGAGTTATGTAGGTATTGCGATGCAATTCGTCGGTAATCTACCGGTCCTCGCCCAAACGGCAAGCATTGTAGCGTGGTGCTACACAAATGTCGCGGTAATGGCGGCGGCGGTTGTGCTGAGCCCCACATTCGGCCTCGTCGTCGGCACGATGGCCGTGGGGGGAATCGCACGGTTCGGGTACAAAAAGTACAAGGGGGGCTACAAAAAGACCAAAAAACACCTGCGGGCCGGGGGCAACATTCTGCTGCCGAGCGGGTGGCGCATGTTTATGCACGACGACGCCGAAACAATGTGGTTCGCAAATAGCGAACTCGGACGGTTGCAAAACGTATTTCCGACGGGGACGCGCTTCGTCGACGTGGATGGCAGGCGGACGGCGCACATGACCATCGAGTTCGGCATCATGCGACCCACGAAAATACAGAAACATTTGGCCGCTGAGCTGGGAGAGGCCGTACGCTTGCTGACAGAACACACCCGCACGCGACTTCGCGGGGGAGGGAACGTGCACGCTTTGCGCAAAGACGCGCGGCGCGTTCGCCGCGTGCTTACCAAATGGCAATCGACGCGCCCGAGGAACGGGGCGCGGCTGTTGGTGGAGCGACACGTGTTGCAGTCTATTCTTGGGGACGACGCGTTCCAACGCCTCGTCAACGACAAGGTCCTCCGTTTGCCTCGCGACGACGCCGTCGCCGTTGCCGTGCTCGAAGAACTGAGCACCGGTCGGACAAACGGTTCGAACGGTTCCTGTTTTCCCTCCAAAAACGTACTCGTGCAATTGCTCCGAGACGTCGGCCGCGACACAATGTACCACAGTCCTCTGTCGTTACAACAGAACAAAGTTTAATACAAAAAAATAACACCATTTTTTTATTTATGCGGTGCTTTGGGATGGGAAAGCCTGCAGATCTACCTCCCAAAGCACGTTCCGAAAACGGCGAGCGTAGGTAAACTTGCGAGAACAAGCAAATCTCTCCCACTGCGGATCGAGGACTGGCCATTGTCCATTGCCCATTGCCCCGATTGCCCATTGCCCAAACGGAAAATGCCCGACGAGGGACTCGAACCCTCGACCACAACATTAAGAGTGTTGCGCTCTACCGACTGAGCTAGCCGGGCGGAACATGACTTTGGCTGCCGTTCGATTTGCGGTGCTCTACTGCGCTAGTTTATTTCCATACAAGTACGCCTTTTGATCCAAAAAAAGTGAATAATGAAAATTATGTCGAAGTGGTTTGTAATAAAGAGCCGCCGAGTCAATGACAGTCGCGGGGTTCGAACCCGCGCATACGAATATACTACGACCTTAACGTAGCCCCTTAGACCACTCGGGCAGACTGTCATTCAGTAACCATTCAGTACCCCGCGAATATCTCTCCTCTTTTACATACAAGTGTTTTATATTCAAGAAAATTCAAATGTTTTAAATATCATGCCTTTTTTTTACTTGAGAATACAGCCCTCGGGACAGCAACCGTTCGCGTCCGTGCTAGCGCACAACTGTGAGTTGTTTGACTCTCTCACGCACTTCTGCCCGTACCCATTGTGGGGATAGCAATACTTTCTTCCTCCCGCAATCAGCTCATTCAGTTTGCGGCGGGCGGTCACGTCGCGCCGACCTGTTTTTGTCTCGTTGGTCCGAATGACTTTTTTTAGAGCTTTATTCGGAATGTCGAGCATGTTGTTTTTTTTTACTTTGGTGTTATATTTTTATTTATTTGGCATACTTTTCTGTCCACTGGCGGGCAGTCTCGTCGTGTTGGATTCGATTTTTCAAAAACATCTCGGCCACCTCGGGGGTCAACGGATCCTCCGGGCACGGATCGTCAAGCAGCTGCGCGATGGAAATTAACAGCTTCTGTATCGTAATTACCGGGCTCCACTGGTCCTTCAATAAATCAAGGCAGATGGCACCCGATCGGTCGCTCACGTTGCAGTGAAAGACGCGGGTCAGAAAGCGCACGTTTGGCGGTTTAAAAGGGTAGTCTCTGGGAAACTGGATTTCTAGAATGAACGTGCCGCCGTGGTAAACACTTTCCTCGTTGTCCACCCGAATTGTCGCCGTCCACGTACGAAGCTGATCTTCTTCGGACGGGAACGCGCTTATGTTTGGAATGGGGTTCTCTTCGATCTCCGCCATTTCTTTCAAAATCCGCCTATTGGATTCGGACATGCTGGTTTTTCCAAGGTCACGAAAAAAAAAAAGGGTTTTCCTCACTGCACAAACGCGGTTTTCGTTTGGAGGTTGAACACCATACGGTACTTACCCTCGACCAAATCCTTTCTGCCCAGCACCGTATCTTTGCCCGGCACCGCGTGATCCACCCTTAATTTCGTGCGATCGCACTGTACGATACCGTGCGTGCCGGACGATTCATCGGCATCGAGATCGAGACTCACACTACCCACACGACTCCACATCTCGTTGCCGAGCGGCTTCAGGCGCACGCCTGTTTGTGTGCCGGTGTGGTCCACCTCGTAGCGAAATTGCGGCGAGCTGGACAATTCCGCGCGATGCAACGTCATTTGTTTGGTGCCCAAGTCAACGGTTACCGCTTTGACGTTCGGTCCCAGACTCAGGGCGGAAATCTTGGGTCGCGAGCGGCGCGCCAAACGCACCGGGGCTTTGATGTTGATTCCCGACTGCACTTCGATCATCTGCACGCCCGAGTGCGCCAAGCGATCCGACAGCAAACCCTGACCCTCGAACGAAATCTGAGCGTGTGTGTCGTCGGGCAAAATCGCAACGGGCAGGCCTTGCTCTATTACGATGGGAAGCACCGCGATGATTGTTTCTTGCCGACGCGTTTTTTTGCACCGTGTGTGCCTAAGCACCATAGAGAGCACGAGGACAAATACGAACAGCAGGACGAGTCTCCACATTTTTTTTTTCTTCTGGTAATATAAAAAAAGAAAATCAAACATGTCCTACAAGTGCAACCAACCCTACAGCCTGCAACTTAAAAACGGCCAGTGGAAGTGCTGCAAGGCCGGTCTGGGTTGTATTGCTCCACAGCGAGCACCCACTCTCCTCGATGAAATTCCCGGACCGGGTCTTGCCGACATCACCGGGGACGACTCACTCATCCCGGCGGCCACCAACGAAGCCAGAGAAGCGTGCAAAGCATCTGGTGCCAAGACGTGCGCTTTTAAGCAATCGGTGCGCGACGCGGTCAGCAGCGGTTCATCTGGCCGTTCACACCAACAACCTGATCTCGAGGTACAAAGCGCCAATACCGAGACCACGAACGAAGCTGCCGCCTCCGGGTCTACGGGGCAACAAGACGCAACGATGCAGCAACTCATCGCCGCGTCACGCTAACTTGGCGCACGGTACATCGGACACGTAAACGATCGTGCGGTCCATCGTACGACAGCTCCACGGCTTGGTAATGTCGACTGGTTCATAGACACGTGGCAACTCCACACGATGAACGTATCACAACGACACGCGAGTAGAGTTGGGCATGGCGGCCATGAACCAACATGCAACAACACCCGACCACCCAACGGTAAAAGCAGAGATGATTGTACCCCACCCACACCTTTTTTAGCATATACGTAACTTCCTCTGGTGTCATCGTTTTTTTTTTTACTCAAAAATATAATTTAAAAATGAGTTGGCCGACATGGAGGCCTCTCTGCGATCGCCGCAACTCTACCCGCACGTTGTCGTGATAAACATTCAGCGTGTAGAGTGCTGCGCCATCAAAAAAAATAATTCAGAAAATATTATACTGAAAATATGAATGATTTTTTTACGACCTTGTCAATTCGGTACGAATACCAAAAAAAAAACGAAGGTTAATTTTTGTGATTTTTGAAAATTTTAAGATACAGACGCGAGTTTTGGGCCTCGCTCAACAATTCTCACGCGTCAAATGGAATTGGAATTGGAATCCACCTAATCGAACACAGAAAGTTTGCCCTAACCATAACATGGCAAAACGCAAACGCGAACAAAGCAGGTGGCAACAAAGCAAGTGGCGTCCCAAGCAAAAGGACACGTGGTATAAATATAACACCCGCAATTTTCAACGAATGTGTGCTGAGAAATGCCGAAGTTGGTTACGAACAACCTACGCGTTGAATCACGGTGCAGACTGCTCACTGTGTGGTGCCACAAAAGCAGACCGCAAAAATTTGGGAGCGCATAAATATTTACACGGTGCTCACGCTGGAATTGAAGTCTCATGTGTTAAACAACGATTTGATTCGCACGCAGGTTGCAAGCGTTCACAGTACTTTTCGAAAGATTCACGACCTTGGTCGAGGTCCTGAAATCAACTGGGGGTTCCTGAAACAAATGGTCAGGAATAACATTGAGTCCGATCGAAGGAAAAAGAATCTTCGACCGCGGGACCGCAAACTGCTGGACAGCATGTACAAGAACATTAACAAAATGCGCCGCAGATGGAGAGCTACCAGTTGCGAAGACAACTGAACAAACTTGGCGGTAAATTTGTTGGTGGTGGGGCGTCTTCTCGCAAACGAAAGGCACAGTGCAAAAAAAAAACAATACATGCAGCACGTTGTCACACGAAAGAGGCCACAGTAACTTTTTGGTCCCCCGCCCTTTTTTTTGACTCCCTAAAACCAAAACAAAAAAAAAATGGACAACCGTACGGACAAGTGTGCCGCGCCGGCATCACAGCAGGAGGAAAGTTGCCCGGACCCGGGATGTAGCTGGGAGGACAACTGGGGTGTGTGCGTGGCGGAAGACATGGCAAACACGGAAGAGATTACGGAGCGGCATTGGGGGGAGGAACTGTCCCCCGAGGCAGAAGCTTACATGGAAAAGGTGGACCGGTACGAGAACGAGGAGCGCTTGGGGGTCGGCAAATCCATCGACGACTGGTGGCGCCGCAAGAGTTACTTGAGCGACGACAGTGGCAGAGACGACAACCCTCGGTACTCGGACGGGTTGCCTCCTGACTGGTTGCGACTCGTTCGATCCGACGGAGAATGGCTCGGTGCATTTCAACAGTACTTGTCCGACGTGTACACGGGGAAGGGTACCGATGACGTACTCGAAGAGTCCCACGACTGGACGAACGAGATGAACAACATGAAGAGCGGCGCAAACCCCGCCGCGTGCCAAGGCGTAAAACGTCTTGCACCGTACCAAGCGGTTTCGGAAAGACTGGCCATGACAGCAAAGTTGGACGGCGCTCGCGGATTTCTCGCTTACCACAGCGTGGGGTCGGGCAAAACGGTCACGAGCGCCGTGTGCATCGACGCATTTTTGGGCGAGAGCAACAACGACACCGATCTATTCTTCGTCACTACGTCGGACAACCTCGCGCAAAGTATGGAAATGATGCAGGCGATACCAGAGGTGAGTTGGCGGGAACGATGGGCGCCGTTGAAGCCGATAGAGGACTCCGATGAGCGAGGCCGACGCGTGCTCGCCGGACTGGGGCTCAAGTTCTCCGAGGGCGGGAAAACAGACAAGAAGACGCGTGCCTCGTACTTTGCACAGCGGTACGACGATTTCGCCACCGCGATCAACGCCGCCGACATTCGCGGGAGAATGCGCCGCGCGGGACGCAGTCTGCACGCGTTTGGCGGAGACTCTGGTCAAACGTACTTTGCACACGGCAACGACCACCGCCCGATCATTCGAGGTGGCACGTCGCGTGTCGACGAGAATGGCCACTACCGCCCGCTGCGAGGCTGTGTCGTCATGATGGACGAGGTGCAGAACATTCTGACACCGTCGGGCAACGATCAGACGGAGCTGTACAACAGCCTGCGCGAGGAAATCATGCGCGAACCGGACGTGAAAGTAGTGCTGTTGACAGCAACACCCGGTGACACACCGGCCCAGATGTGCGCCGTCATGAATTTGCTGGTGCGCCCGCCCAGATACTTGCACGAGGGCACAGGGCTGTTTCCGTCCATGTGCTCCGGGGGAGGAGGCTACGCGGCGCAGCACGCTACGCACTTTCTGCGCGTCGAGGATTATCTGAACCCCCTCACCGGACGCATGCTGGACGGGTTCGCTCCGCGACTGCAGCGCGACATGGAACGCAAGAGCATCCTCGTGAGTTTCACGCACGCCAACGAAAATCACAGTGTGTTTGCGGAAGAAGTGTGTCAGTCTCGCAACCCCGCGACGGGGCGGTGCGCGGGACACATCGTCGAGTACCGCGGGGAAGACCACATCAAGTTGCCCGACGACACGCAAACGCACGTGCACGTCTACGCCACCATGACGGCGGAACATCGTCGTGACGTGACGCACACCGCAGGCGGCAACAAGCGAAGCCGAGTGTCCAAGGAACTCGGCCACGACCACTACACGTTTGCTGGGTACCGTTTTCACCCACAAAAGATGCATGTGTCGTGGGACGCTTCCAAGGCCGATGGGTGCGACGCCTCGGTAACGGGCTCAGGCGACAAGTTGCGGCAGCAGCAACAGCAACAAACAGTGCGGATGCCGATTTGTGACAGCAAGGGCGCAGGGTTGTCCGCGAACCAGCTCTTCGCACAGTCGCGCAGACTGTCGACGATTCGGTGGCACAGCCGCCCCGGTAAACAGCGGACATACACACCACCCAACGGTCTGCGGACGCTGTCGGACGTGCGAGATAAAGTGGGCGCCAAGGTGGCGGCTCTGCTCGCGGTCATCAAGCAGTACCCCAACCACAAGCACGTCGTGATTTGCTCCAAATTCGCGGGAGATACGCCGAAAGCCTACAAGAAGGAGCTCGCCTACATGCTGCACTTGGTCATGGGCGCGCTTTCCGACGGTGTGATGGGGTACGACTACCACCCACTGGTGAGTGCCGAGGAGGAGGGGGATCGTGTGCGGTGGCGAGTGTGCGGTCGAGAGGCGTGTCTGTCGCGCAAGAAGTACCACTTTGCACTGTACCTGACGCAGATGCCGCTGGACATGCAAACCAAAATAAAAAAGCTGTTCAACGACACAAAGAGAAACGTCGGTACGGCGAACCCGTACATGAACGTGCTCATTACGAACCGCATCGAAGGATTGTCCCTGAAAACGACGAGCTTCGTGCACCTCTTGGACGCCCCCGTGAGCACCAAGAACTACTATCAAGCCATTGGACGTGCCATTCGCTTCTGCTCGCACCGAAACATGTCGGATCGACGCGTACGCGTGTACGAGTACTTCACGGCTATCCCCGTGTCCGAAGCGAAGCGGTTCCACGACTGCTACGCGGCCGAGCGCGCGATCGACGACGCCATGACCAAGCTGCGACAGGGGTACTCCACCGAGGAACGGCGCGGGTTGGCGTTCCACGTGCAGCGCCCCACGGTGGACGGCGTGCCCTTGGACAGCCTCGACGTCGTGACGGGGCTTCTGCGCCCCCGCGTGGAGGACGGGTACCACGTGTTCTCCGGCTTCGTGGGGGATCTTGCCGGCATCAACGGTCGGAAGAAGGTCGCCCGGGGCAGAGTGTCGGCACCGCGGCGGTCGCGCGAGCTGCGACGTGTCGCGGACAGGGTGTTCGGTGACACGGTGCGGCAGTTCCACGCGGGGCCACAGTTTCAAAGGCTGTTCGAGGCCGTGGGGGGGGGCATGGACGCGGACGCCGTGAGGCGCAACTTTCGCATGTGCGCGGGCGTGTCGGGCCTACAAAACGATCTTGCGGCCACCGAGGCCGCGTACCGTCTAGGACGAGGGTCGCAACGGCCCTACCGAGCACTGGCGAAACGCGCGGGTCTAACGAATGAGTCGAACGTGGCGTGCACGCACACGACGTTGAACACAGCGCACGAGCGACGCGTGCGCGAGCACATGCTGGAGGGCGCCAACAAGACCAAGGACGAGGCGGTTGCCACGGAATCGGCGGTGGCGTCGCTGCTGTCCGGGTCCTCGACGTTTCACGCGCCGCCGTCGGAGCACAGTGGTGGTCCGGTCGACCAACACCACCTGACGTTGCTGCACGCGGCCGAACAGGCAAGCCAGACCGCCGTGACTCCCGGGTTTCAGAAGGCGTTGGCCGACATGGAGGCCTCTCTGCGACCATCCTCGCCGCTGCGCGCGGCCGGTTCTGCCGAGACGTGCGACGTGTTCGACACGTCGTCGGGGTCGGGGAGCGCTGGGTGTCGAATCAAAACCGACTGCGAGGAAGGGTACGCGTGCCGCTCGGGATCCTGCACGGAGAGGCGCGGGATCGGCATTTCGACCGACACGGTGCTGACGGAATTCGCGGGCACGCGGTTCGGCGTCACACGTCAATTCGTGCTGGCGATCATGGGCGCTGCCGTGGACTGCCTGTTAATGTTCGATTTCCACACGGCACAACCGGGGGCGATGTACGGGGATCTTGAAGGGTGCTATAATCCTTCACGTAAGTCGTCGAGCTTTTCCTCACTGTCGATGGAATCAACGTGAATCAAGCAAGCTATGGATCTACTCCCCTCTTCGGCGACTACTTTTTTGTGAAAGTCGCGCGGGTTGTGGTATATGACCAATGTCGGGGCTGCCATGCGGAGAATTGTGGTCGCCTTTTCCTTTGCCCAACCAACAACATATTGTGGGATCACACCGGCCTCACAGACGGGTGATGGTTTAAGCCTTCCCAACTCGCGCCAACTATTTTTCGTGTTGATGATCTTATCTGATTCGATGCCGAGAAGGTGGCGAACGCGACTGG
>Ga0114997_10001258_pt1 | contig 21212 bp, 22 predicted proteins | sample ArcticOcean_MG_C_2_FD_87045 | JGI IMG/M metagenome (GOLD analysis project Ga0114997, IMG submission 87045) | Marine microbial communities from western Arctic Ocean - ArcticOcean_MG_CB4_136 | ecosystem: Environmental > Aquatic > Marine > Oceanic | place: Arctic Ocean: Canada Basin | collected...
AGTTTCTTTAAAAGTTGAAGTTACTGATAAAGTTAAAGAAGGTGTAGTATTTACTACTTTCCACTTCCCAGAACATATGGTCAATATGGTAACCGGGCATGGAAAAGATGAAGAAACAATGTGTGCGGAATACAAAGTATCTTCTGTAGAAGTTCAAAAAATATCAAATCAATTTAAAACTGAAGTTTCAACAAAAAAAGATCAAACTGAAGTAATTCCAGCTTAATTACAAAACGTACGGCTCTGGTCTTTTATTATTTTCTAATACTCTCTCAATTGAAAAACATGATAAATCAATAGATTGATATGAGCCGGTTGTAATCAATTCGGTCAAAGCTCTTCCAATGCCTGGGGCTTGCATTAAACCTCTGCCTGTAAATCCTGTTGCAATATAAACATTTTCATACTTAGGGTGTTTTCCAACAACAGCATTGTTATCTAATTTATTACAATCATAAAAACCAGCCCAGGCACCTGTTAATTTAAGTTCTTCAAAAGCTGGTATTCTTTTTGCCAAAGCTGGCCATACTAATTCTTCAAAATCATTCCACTCAGGTTCGAGATCTTTTGCATCAAATTTCGAAATTGGTGAACCTGCTAAATATTCATTCCCTTCTGGTCTCCAATATACTCCTGTTGTTAAATCTCCTATCAATGGCATTTCAGGGATATGTTTGGGGCATTTAACTCTAAAGACAGTATGTTTTTGCGGAACTACAGGAATATCTGACAACAACTCATTAGTCCAGCATCCTGCTGCAGATATAATTATTTTTGCATTTATTTCTTTAACAGATTTTATTTCTCCCTTAATAAATTCAGCACCTAATTCAATCGCTTTACTCTTTAATGCATTATGGAATAAGTATGGGTCGATCCACCCTTCTATTTTTGAATCGGTATATGTTGCTGTTTCAATTCCTTCATTGCTAACATATGGAAATATTTTTGATAACTCTTCACCTTTAATATTTTTTGTGCCTGCCTCACATGCTTTATGATTTTTTAATGCTTTATATTGTTCTTCTGCATGTTCTGGCCCAAATAATAATAAATACCCATTGGGAACTATGCTGGCTGTAGGTTTTGGATTTTTTTCTGTTTTGAGCAATTCTGGAATTTTAAAAATAAAATCTTTTGCAAATTTTCCAAGTAATATATTTTCTTTTTGAAAGAATTGACTTCTAAATCCACCTAATGATAATGGAAAAGATGCTTTTTTATATGTTGGATCTCTTTCGTAAACTTTAACCTTTCTACCTTCTTTAGATAAAAAATATGCTGCAGAAGCTCCAATGATACCACCCCCAATAATAACGACATCATCCATAAATAATATTAAAAAAAATTCTTAATTGAAAAGTAGGATGTTTATATTTAAAGCAAAAGCAAAGCCTAACCAGATTAAGTAAGGCACCATTAGTGCTGCGCTCAACTTACTGATTGGATAATACTGTTTCATCAACCAAACGACTAATAAAATTATCACAACTATAACTAGTAATGCTAAAAATATTTGATGTAATGCAAAAAACACAACACTCCAGCTTGCATTTACTAAAAGGTGAATAAAATAAACATATATTATTTTTTCTTCTTTTTTTGGGTTAATCCAAATCAACCATACAGCAAACGCCATTGATATATAAAGAATTACCCAAACTATTGGAAAAATATAATCAGGTGGATTAAACGATGGTTTGACTAAAGTAGAATACCATGGCTCTTTATATATGCTTGTAACAAAACCTCCCCAAACTGAAGCTCCAAAAGAGAAAGCTAAAAAAAATAATAAAGAAAAATATTTTTGAAAACGTTGCATATCAATATAATTAGCATTTAAGCTATGCTGGATCTACCCCCATCAACAGCAATAATTTGTCCAGTTATCCAAGAGCTTTTAGAGGTTAATAAAAAATTAGCTAAATTAGCTGAATCAATTCCTTCACCTATTCTTTTTAAGGGGTGCATTTTTGCAATAGATTCTTCGATTGAGGGATTTTTGATCACTGAACTTGCTATTTTAGACTTAGTTAAACTTGGAGCAATGCAATTTATTCTTATACTAGGTGCTAACTCAGCAGCTAAAGCTACAGTCAACCCTTCCACTGCTGCTTTAGCAGAAGAAATAATACTGTGATTTGCAAAACCTTTTTTTGCGGCTACTGTTGAGAATAAAACAATAGACCCTTTGTTGCTTTTAAGATTATCTTGAAAAGCTCTGATTATATCTGTTACTGAAACAAGATTAAGAATATAGCTTGATACAAAATCATTAGCCTTTGTAATTTTGAATGGTTTAAGATCTATAGATCCAATACAATAGGCTATTCCTAAAATTTCATTTTCAACTAAGTCTTTTTTTAAATCATTAATAAAATTAAGTTTTAATACATCACAAACGGTATAAGTATAATTCAACTTATCTGATATTTTTTTTAAAACCTCTTCATTTCTACCCACAAGATGACAATCAAATTTTTCATCATGAAGTAGATTTGCTAATGATGAACCAATAGAGCCAGTGGCTCCAAAAATTATAAATTTTTTTTTCATAATATGATAATATTTTATGTTTAATATTCTTTAATTTTTGTCAAATCTATTACTATCTTGACGCATATTTAACTATTATAATGTATATTTAAAAAGGTTAAATTAATTTATGAGTAAAAATATATGGATAACTGGAGCAAGTAGTGGAATCGGGAAATCGTTAGCTATAAAGTTTGCTGAAAAAGGTTGGCGTGTTGCAGTTTCTGCTAGAAGAGAAAATTTATTAAGTGAATTAAGCAGTAAATATAAAAATATTGATGCATATCCTTTGGATGTTACAGATTCAGAAAAATGCAAATCTGTTTTTAAAAAAATACTTGAAGATTTTAATGATATTGAAATATGTGTGTTTGGAACTGGAATTCACGATCCCCAATCTGAAAAAAAATTTAACCTGGAAAAAATAAAAAAAATAATGGAAGTTAATTATTTTGGTACAATGAATTCTATCAACTCAGTTTATGACTATTACAATGAAAAAAAAAATGGTCAAATATCTATCATTTCTTCTGTAGCTGGATACAGGGGTTTGCCAGCAGCAGGAGCATACTGTGCATCAAAATCTGCATTAATAAGTTTTGCTGAAAGTTTAAACTTTGAAATGAAGGAAAAAAATGTGAGAGTTTCTATAATAAATCCAGGTTTTATCAAAACACCAATGACAGACCAAAATGATTTTCCCATGCCCATGATTAAATCGCCTGAGTTTGCAGCAGAACAAATTTATATTGGCTTAACTAAAAAAAAAGTATTTGAAATACATTTTCCTAAAGTTTTTACTTTTCTTTTAAAGTTTTTGCGAGTATTGCCTATTAATATATATTTTAAGCTTGTTAAAAAAGGATTAAAAAAAAGAACTCAATTAATTAAAAATAAATAATTATTATTTTTTTAAAAAGAAAACTGTTAATTCACCAACTTTAAAACCAAATTTTGTTATAATAGCTCTATTGATTGCAACTTGATCATCTTGTTTAAAAATCCAGTCATCAAATCTTACTTTGATTTTTTTGTCTTTAAAAGGAATAAGTAAATTATATTCAAATTTAAAAGCAGATCCATATGAGGTTCCCTTTGCTACACCAACAACATCTGCTGCTGTTCCCTCGTAATTATTTGTTCCAATTTTTTTTATTGTCCATTTTCTAGTTTGTTTTTCACCATCACTCCAATTAAAATTTTCATCGAGAATAAAGTCATTGTCATTAAAAGAGCCATTCATTGTTGCTGTAAATTGTCTTTTAACATTGCCTGATCTTCCTTGAAAAATACCCCAAGCTTTCACGTCTCCTAAAAAATATTCCTCAATCTTTATCTCTGGCTTAGTATTTTTATAATCTTCTGGTTTCATATTTGAACAACTTGCAACTAGCACACTTACAAAAAATAATAAAGTTATATTAAAAAAACACCTCATTTATTGCACAACGAAAATTGAATTAAATCAATATTTTTTGACTTAAATCCGGCATCACAATAAGAAAAGTAAAAATCCCACATTTTTTTAAAATCCATATTAAAACCTTGCTTTGATATATGATCCCAGGAATTTAAAAAGCTTTCTCTCCATTTTTGTAATGTATTTGAGTAATGTTCTCCATATAATTGATAGCTATCAATTTTTAATCCTGATTGATTAGTTATTTTGTTTAGAAATTTTAACGAAGGTAAAAATCCACCAGGGAAAATATATGCTTGAATAAAATCCTGTTTAGATTTGTATCTATTATACAATTCGTCCTTCATCACAATTGATTGAATAGCAATACGTCCACCTTTTGCAAGGTTTGATTTTATTATGTCAAAGTATTGATTTAAATATTTTTCACCTACTGCTTCAATCATTTCAATTGACACGATGCAATCATATTTATTTTTAATTTCTCTGTAGTCAAGCATTTTAACTTTTACTTTATCATTTAATTTAGCTTTTCTAATTCTTTCTTGTGTAAACAAAAATTGTTTTCGAGAAATAGTAATACAATCTAACTTTATATTATAATTCTTGGCGAGATGTTCTGCAAACCCTCCCCATCCACAACCTATTTCAAGAATTTTATCTCCATTCTTTGGTTTAATTAAATTAATTAATTTATTATATTTATTAATTTGAGCTTTCTCTAAAGTTTCATTAGCAGATGAAAATATACCACAAGAATAAGTAAGAGTTTTATCAAGCCACGTTGAAAAAAATTCATTTCCTAGATCGTAGTGTAAAGATATATTTTTTTTACTTCCTTTTTTTGTATTGGAATATTTTTTTTTATTTAAAAAATTGCTAAATGAGAATAATTCTAGAAATCCAGAAAACTTATAAGTTACATTAATATTTCTTGCACTTAATTCAATTAAAGATGATAAATTATCTGTTTGAAAATCATTATTTATATAACTGTCAGCTAAACCAATGCTTCCTTTTTTAATTAGTTTTAAAGAAAAACTAGGATTGTTAATTTTTAATTTAACTTTCAGGGGGCTAGTAGATTTACCAAAGCAGTGCAGATTTCCACTTGCATCAATTAATTCTAAATAACCATAAGATATTTTTTTTAAATTCCAAAAAATAAATTTGTCACTTAGGCGATTGATGGTAAAATTCATTATTTTTCTAATGTTAAATTATTTTTAATTTTGTTTTGTCTCTTGATGTATTTAACTCTTTTAATCCACAATTTGAATGCTTCAAAATGTATCGCTAAAATTACTTTAAATGACATTAGAGGGTGTTTTAAAAATTGAAACATTAAATTTTTGCTTGTAAAATTAATTTTTTTCCCTTCTTGGTGTGCAACAAGCAACAAACCATCCAAATCTGACTGTCTTATTGTAATACTTAATTTTTTTCCCGGTTTTAACAATCTAAAGTTGTAAAAAGTTTTCATTTCAATAAATGGAGAAACATAAAATTTTTTACTACATTTATGCATAATTATTTTAGAGGACGACAGATTTTTAAATAAATAAGTATGCTGTTCATTAAATGTATTTTTTACTTCGTAAAGTACTGCTTTAAGTTTTAAATTTTTATCATAGCAATAAAAAACACTTAAGGGATTGAATACATATCCAAAAAATCTTGGAAAACAAAGTAATTTAATTGTTCCTCCATCAATTTTTATTTTAGCTTTATTTAAATTTTTTTTTACCCATGTAGTTAGCGAACTACCATTCCTAGGTCCATGATCAATATTATAAAAACTTAAAACATTAAACTTATTGTAAGAAAAAAATTTAATTTTTTTTTCTAAAGTATTAATCTCGCTTAAATCAATTAGTAAAGAAAAAACACTATATGAAAAAAAATGTTTTTTAGGCTTTAATCTTTTATGAGTAACAAGTCCTGAATATATGCTTGATGAAAGAACGGTCATATTCTATTTGATATATTTACAGCTGATTTTAAGCCATCCTCATGAAATCCATAACCAAAGTAGCTGCCACAAAACCAACTATGATTTAGTCCTTGCAGTTCTATTAACTTTTTTTGAGCTCTCATAGATTCTAAATCATAAAAAGGATGTGAGAACTCAATTTTTTCTATAACTTTTTTTTCATCTATTTGAAAAATAGGATTTAGAGTTAAAAAATAGTTATTTTCTGTTTTTAAATTTTGCAGTTTATTTAACCAATATGTAATGCAGTTTTTATTAATATCTTCTTTTTCTAAAACAGAATTCCAACTTGACCACGCATTTTTATTTTCAGGCATAAATCGACAATCTTTATGAAGATAAGCTGTATTTATTCTATATTTAAAATTACTTAAAATATTTTTTTCATTAGCTGTAGGATTTTGAATTAACTTTAGTGTTTCGTCTGCGTGGGTTGCAAAAACAACTTTATCGTAATCAAAATATTTATTTAAAGATCCATAATAAAGCCTTACACCATTTTTACTTCTTTGAACTTTATTAATTTTATAATTTTTAAAATATTTTCCACTAATAGTTTTTAAAACTTTATTAACATAAACTTTACTTCTTCCAGTTACTGTAAACCATTGAGGTCGATTTTTTATTTTAAAGAGTCCATGATTTTTAAAAAAATTTAAAAACAAATTCATCGGCATTTTTTCTGCTAACTTAGGTGGCATAGACCATATTGCAGCCACCATAGGAATAATATGAAAATTTATAAAATAATCTGACATCTTTTCCAATCTCAAGTAATCACCCAAAGTTTGTTCTTTATATTTATCTTCATTTATCTTTTCAGCTTCATTGTAAAAAGATAAAATTTCTTTTATCATTTTTAAAAATTTCATATTAAAAATATTTAACTTATTAGAAAAAATCCCATTTAAACCATTTCCTGAATATTCTATATTAGAATTTTTAACTGAAACTGAAAATGACATATTGCTTTTTTCATACGGAACATTCAATTCATGAAAAAAATTTAATAAGTTAGGATAATTAATTTTATTAAATACAATGAATCCAAGATCAATTGGAATCATTTCGTTTAAACTACTCTCTTTTACATCTACTGTAAAAGCATGGCCACCAAAATGGTTATTCTTTTCAAATAAATCAACTTTATATTTTTTTGATAAAAAATGAGCAATGCCTAACCCAGATATACCTGACCCTATAACTGCAATTTTCATAAAGATAATTTTTTGCTACTGTTTCTTTTAAATATAATAAAATGTCAAATAATCAAACTATTGTTTTGTCTTGCTAAATAAAAACTGAAATAAAATTGCAAAAATAATAATTCCTCCACCAGTAATAACGCTAATTGGTGGAATTTCATTTATAAGCAGCCACGCCAATATAGGTCCAAGCACTGCTTCTGTTAACATAAGAACTCCAACAACTGCGGCTGGTGTTGTTTGTGAGCCAACAGTAATTAAAATAAATCCAAAACCAATTTGGAAAACTCCTGCCAAAAATCCTAGAAAAAGATCGTGTGGAGAAACCATTATTTTTCCAGCTATTAAGAAACCAATTATTGCAGCTATAACGCCTGCAGTAAATTGAGCTGGAACCATATCAATTGTTGGATATTTTCTTACAATAATTATTAATACAGCAAAAGAAATTGGCATTATAAAAGCTATGATGTTTCCTAGAAATTGTTCACTGGTTTGTATTGATAGAGAGCTGCCAACTATCAATAAAACACCAAACATTCCTAGTGCAATTGAAATAAAAGTTGCTGAATTAATTTTTTCTTTTAAAAAAATATAACCAAAAAATGCTAAAAAAATTGTCTCTGTAGTGATTATAAAAAGTGTATTAGCAACAGTTGTATAATACATCGCAAATACGTATGAAGAAAATCCTAATCCTAAAAAAAATCCAGCAACTAAACCAGGAAATCCAGATTTATAAAAAATTGTAAAAAATTTTTTTTTATAAGTGATAAATAAGTATAAGGCTACTATTATTACAAAAAAGAACTGTCTCCAGAAAAGAATTTGCCATAAATTTGCACTCTCAAATGATTTTACAATTATTCCACCAAAGCTTAAACATACCGCTCCTAGAAAAACTAAAATAGCACCGGGTGTTTTATTTAATAGTATCAATTTATCTCTTTAATATCTTTTATAATTTTTGAAATATTGTTGTATCTTTTTTTATATAATTCTTCGGCTTCATTAAGTTCTATACACTTAAATGAAATATTTGTCCCTGGTATTTTTTGAACTAGCAAGTCATAGTCAGCTGTAATTATGTTAGCTATTTTAGGGTAACCTCCTATAGTGGGAAAATCTGTTAAAAGTATAATTGGTTGACCATCAGCGGGCACTTGTATTGCTCCCTTAGTAATTCCTTCTGACCTAATATTAGTATTTACAATATTTTTTAAAACTTGCCCCTCTAATCTCATACCCATACGATCAGTTAAGTTAGAAATTTTATAAGATTGTGAAAAAAATATTTTTTTACTTTCATCTGAAAAATAATCATACTGTGGTCCTTTTAAAACTCTAATCGTGTTATTGCTCTCCAGATTGACAGTAGCCTTAAAACTATTTTCATTTTTTCTATATTGATTAATTGTTACTTTATCTTCAGTGCCGATCTTATTTCCGTTGTTATGACCAATATTTGCTTTAACCAAAGTTGAAACGCTATTACAAAAAGAGTCAATTTTAAAACCTCCTTCCACAGATAAATATCCATAGACAGACCTGTTGGTAGCCAAGATATCAATTTGATCTCCTTCATTTAAATCATAAGTTCTATTACATTCTCCTTTAAAAAAATTATTATTTAAATTAACTATATTAAAAATAACATTACCTGTTATTGCAATTTTAGTTTTCCCTTTAACTAACTTTAATAAGGGTCCTTGATATGCAAATTCTATAACACCATCGTTTTTTTTATTACCTACTAATGCATTCGCAACTAAAAAGGATTTATAGTCCATGCATCCACCTGGAGGAACACCTAAGTGCTGCAAACCAAAACGACCTTCATCTTGATAAGTAGTATTAATTCCTGATCTTAAAACTCTAAAAATACCATTATTCATTTATAAAATTATTAAACTCCTTCTTTGATATAGATTTAAATTTCACAATATCCCCGGGTGAAAAAAGGCATGGTTTGACACTATCTTTGCTATTAAAAATTTTTTTTGGTGTTCTTCCTATAATATTCCATCCACCAGGGCTTTCGTACGGATAAATATTGCAAAACTTTTCAACAATACCCACTGACCCTGCTGGAACTTTAATCCTTGGCGTTTTTAAACGATTTAAAAAAAGCTTAGGATTTAAGTCTCCCATAAATGGGTGGCCTGGAACAAAACCAATCATATAAATAAAAAAAATAGTTTTTAAATGAATGTTAATAATTTCTTCTTTATCTAATTTTAGTTCTTTGCTTATATTTGCTAAATCCATTTCAAAATCATAACAAATAGGTATGGTCCATTCTTTTTTATCTTGAGAAAAATTTAAATTATCAAAATCAATGGAATTTATAAAATCACAAACTTTTTTAGAGTTTGTTATTTGTAAGTTAAAGGTGATTATTAATTTGTTATAAGACGGTACGCAATTTGTTATTCCTTTTATATTTTTTAGTTCAGTCTGTTTTTTGATAAAATTAAATAGTTTAATAACCCTATTATTAACTGATTGGTTTACATCATCATCAAAATCACAGACAATGGCCGAATCTCCAATATTGTTTAGTTTCTTGAACATAAATTGATATAATAATTACTATTCCTTACTAAATAAACTAAGGATTTATAATATGGAAATTAATATTAACTGTGATTTGGGAGAAAGCTCAAAGTTGCATTCGACAATAAATGACCCACTTTTGTTAAATATTGTAAATTCAGCTAGTATTGCTTGTGGTTACCATGCTGGAGATAACATGACTATGGAAAAAACCATAGAAATTGCAAAGATAAACGACGTTAGTATTGGAGCTCACCCTTCTTTTAATGATAGAAAAAATTTTGGACGAGAAAGAATGAATTTATCTTCAAGAGAAATTGAAAAATTAATTATTGATCAAGTCAATGTGCTTACTGAAATTGCTAACAACAAAGAAATTAAAGTTACTCATGTTAAACCACATGGAGCTTTAAACAACATGGCCTGCGAAGACTATCAACTAGCTGAGGTTATTTCAAAATCAATAGTAAAAGTAAATAAAGAATTAATTTTTTTAGTTCCAACTGGATCACAAATGGAAAAGGCTGGAAAAAAACTTGGAATGAGAGTTGCTACAGAAATATTTGCAGATAGAAATTATGAAGATAATGGAACTCTAGTTTCTAGATCAAAAAATAATGCAATTATTACCGATCCAGCAGCTGCCAAGAAACATATTATTAAAATGATTGAAAATCAATCTATAAATTGTTACTCAGGGAAAAAAATACCTTGCGAAATAGATTCTATTTGTGTGCATGGAGATGGTAACAGCGCAGTAAATACAGCAAAACAAATAAAAGAAGAGCTTATAAAAACTGGTGTGACTTTAAAACAATTAGATAAAATGGAAAAATTCATTTAACTATTTTAGTACAATGCAAAAAAATATAAAATTTTTAATTATTATCCTTACAGTTTTTTTTTTTAATTCCAGCTTAACCTTTGCTGCTATGAGTGGTGGTAGCGATAGTGATAAATTAGCTTTGTATAAGCAAGGCAAGAAATTAGTTTATAAAGCTAAAAAGTATGAAAAAAAAAATAATGTTGAAAAAGCAAAAAAATTATATTTTAAGGCTTATGATAAGTTTGAAAAAGCCTATGCAAAAGATAAAAAAAATCCGGATATATTAAATTACTTGGGGTACACGCTAAGAAAAACTGGAAATCTAGAAAAAGCAGAAGTCTACTATCTTAAGGGTTTAGAGTTAGATGCTTCACACTTAGGGATTAATGAATATTTAGGAGAGCTTTATGTCGAAACTAATAGAATTGACTTGGCTAAAAAAAGACTTGAAATACTCAATGGTTGTAAATGCGAAGAGTATAACGAATTAAAAGAACTAATAGAAAATAATTAAAATGAAATCCGTTAATTCTACGGAAACAGATTTATTATATAAAATATTTAAACCGCAGCTAAGCCCAAAAAAAATGTTAGAGCTTGGAGTTTTTGGTGGATCATATTTTTCAGGCAAAATAAAAGAGTATCCAGAATCATGGTTTAAAAAAGCAAAGCTGAGTAAAAGTTTTGATGTAGAAAAAAACTATTTTAGAATAAAAGCTGGATTATCTAGAAAACACTGGATTGATAAAGGATGGATTTTTAAGCAAGACCCACTAGGTTGGTTTCAGTGGTATTGTAGATTCACAATAGGTAGGCGTATTTCATATATTGATGCTATTCAAATAAAAAGGTGGAAAAATTTTACTAGACATGTATCTGCAATAAAAAAAAATTGTGAACCAGGTAATATTCATTGTAGGAGAAGGCAAAGACAAGCGATTTTGCAATGGTCTTATAATCCTTTTATTTAAGTTGATTTAATAATAGAATTACAAAATATATATAGTGATAGAAGAAACCTTAATATTTTTTCAAATAATATTCATAGACATTGTGATGGCTGCAGATAATGCCATTATTATAGGCATGGTGGCAGCAAACTTTGCTCCAAAAAATAGAAAGCAAATCATAATGTGGGGTGTGTTTGCGGCACTAATTTTTAGAATCATATTTGCTTTTTCTGCAACCTTCTTGTTTCAATTTGCTTTTATTAAATTAATTAGTGGCGCTCTACTTTTATGGATTGTTAACGAACTTAGACAAGATTTATTTACAGTTAAGAAGATAAAATCACCAACAAAAAAATCAAAAGAACCATCTTTTATGAGTGGAGTTTATAAAGTTTTGATGGCTGATATTATTCTGAGTTTTGACAACGTTTTAGGAGTGGCTGGAGCAGCTAAAGGAAATTACCCTTTATTAATTTTTGGTTTGTTTTTATCTGTAGTTTTAATAGGAGCAGCTGCATCATATTTTGCAAAATATATTCAAGATCATAAATGGGTAGGTTATGTGGGCTTGATAGTAATTTTACTAGTTGCAATTCAGCTAATTATTGGTGGTTTAATAGACTACAAAGTTCTAACAATTAATGAACCTTTTTCTCGTTGGTTTTAAAATATAGTTTTCTTAGAAATGGAGTAATTTACAAGATTAGACTTAGCTTCTATATTAAGTTTGTATAATTCTGATTTTCCTAATTCTCTTAAACTTTGCACGTGATCTAAAAATCTCTCAGATTCTTTATAATCAATAATATCTTCTGTTAGTGTTTTAAACTTACGAATATAATCTTCTCTTTGAAAAGGTGTATTTCCACTGGGGTGTGCGTCGGCTACACTTAGCTTAGTTTTAATTTTTGATCCATTTTTCATTTGAATTATAACTTCTCCTCCAAAACATTTTTTTTTAGGATTTGGGTCATGATATTTTTTTGTCCACTTTTTATCTTCATGAGTTTCAATCTTTTTCCACAAATTAATTGTGCTTTCTTTATTTGCTCTTTGGGTAGTATAAGAATTAATGTGATGCCATCTTCCATCTTCTAGGGCTACAGCAAAAATATACATTATAGAATGATCCAATGTTTCTCTGGAAGAGTTTGGGTCCATCTTTTGTGGATCCTTTGCGCCTGTTCCTATCACGTAATGAGTATGATGGCTTGTATAAATTTTAATTTTTTTTATATCAGAAATATTTTTTATTTTTTTATTTAAATTTATTGCCAAATCTATCAAAGCTTGCGATTGATATTCGGCAGAGTGTTCTTTTGTATAAGTTTCTAATATAGCTTTTTTTTCTTCGTTAATATTTGGCAGTGGAACAATATATTTAGCTTTCTTTCCAGATAATACATAAGCTATCACGCTGTCTTCACCTTCATATATTGGGCTTGGTGAACTCTCTCCTCTCATTGCTCTATCTACTGCTTCTATAGATAATTTTCCTGCATGCGCAGGTGCAAAAGCTTTCCAACTTGAAATTTCTCCTTTTCTTGATTGTCTTGTTGAAATTGTTGTGTGTAAAGCTTGTTGAATTGATTGATAAATTATTTCTGTATCAAGTTTTAACAATGATCCAAGTCCAGCCGCAACACTAGGGCCTAAATGTGCAATATGATCAATCTTATGTTCGTGAAGACAAATTCCCTTAACTAAATTTACTTGAACTTCATAACCTGTTATTATGCCTCTTATTAAATCGACTCCTGATAATTTTTTTTGTTGTGCCACTGCTAAGATAGGAGGAATATTGTCACCTGGATGACTATAATCAGCAGCTAAGAATGTATCATGGAAATCTAGCTCTCTTACTGCTGTTCCATTCGCCCAGGCAGCCCATTCACAATGGAACCTCTTGCTTGAATTTACTCCAAATATAGTCGCTCCACTTTCTCTTGGATGAGCAACAGCCATATCCCTTGCAGAAATTACAGCTTTTCTTTCTGTTGACGCTATAGCAACAGCTGCATTATCAATTAATCTATTAATAACCATTTCAATAGCTTTTTCGTTTAAAGGTGCGTTGTCAGAAGCTATTTCAGCAATCTTCCATGCCAGCTGATCTTCTTTTTTTAGTCTTAATTTAGAAGGATAAACTTTAACTTTAATATTTCTCAAATTTTTTCAATCTTACAGCATATTCCTTAAAACGTACTGCAAGATACCTCCATGTTTATAATATTCAATTTCGTTAGCTGTATCAATTCTACATAGTAATTTAATTTTTTTAATTGTCTTATCTGAATATTTTATTTCACAATCAATTTCCTCTCTAGGACCTATTCCTTTTTCAATATCTATAATTGTAAACAATTCAGAACCTATAATATTTAATTTTTTCCTATCAAAACCTTCTTTAAATTGTAAAGGAAGTACACCCATACCAATTAAATTTGACCGGTGTATGCGTTCAAAACTTTCAGCTATTACAGCTTTTACTCCTAGTAGTTTTGTGCCTTTTGCCGCCCAGTCTCTAGATGATCCTGTTCCATACTCTTTTCCAGCAACAACTATTAAATCAGTTTTTCTTTTTTTATATTCAATAGCAGCTTCGTATACGCTAACAACTTTTTCTTCAGGATATATCTTGGTAAAGCCTCCTTCAGTGTTTGAAACTATTTCATTTCTTATTCTAATGTTTCCAAAAGTTCCCCTCATCATCACTTCATGATTTCCTCTTCTAGCACCATAGGAGTTAAAATCTTTCTCTTGTACTTGTCGCTTCATAAAATAATCACCTGTTGGACTATCTTTTTTAATAGATCCAGCTGGTGAAATATGATCTGTAGTAACTGTATCTCCTAAAATTAGTAGGGGTCTAGCGTCAGAAATTTTTTTAAATCCTTCGGGTTTTTCTGTCATATTTTCAAAGAATGGAGGTTTTTTTATATACGTAGATGCTTCATTCCAATCATAAATGCTACTTTCAGAAGTTTTGATATCTCTCCAATATACTGGTCCTTCATATATATTCGAGTATCTTTTTTTAAACATGTCTGCATTTATTGACGTTAAAATTAAATCTTCTATTTCCTTATTGCTTGGCCAAATATCCTTTAAGAAGATTGATTTACCATTTTTATCTTTACCTAGCGCCTCTTTATATAAATCAACATTCATAGAACCAGCTAAAGCATAAGCAACTACTAAAGGGGGAGATGCTAAGTAATTTGCTTTAACATCAGGATTTATTCTACCTTCAAAATTTCTATTTCCAGATAAAACAGAAACTGCATATAAATTTCCTTTTTTTATAGCTTGAGATATATTTTGATCAAGTGGACCCGAATTACCTATGCAAGTAGTGCAGCCATACCCTACAAGATTAAATCCCAATTCATCTAAATATTTATTTAAACCTGCTTTTTCAAGATAATCAGTAACAACTTGAGAGCCAGGAGCTAATGAAGTTTTAACCCAAGGTTTAACAATTAAGCCTTTTTCTATTGCTTTTTTTGCGACCAATCCTGCTCCAATTAAGACTGCTGGATTAGATGTATTTGTGCATGATGTAATTGCTGCAATAACAACATCACCATCTTTTAATTTAAAATTTTTCCCAGAAACATTTTCTTCTTTAGATGAAATTCTTTTTGTGCTTTCTTTAAAGTTTTGAGCAAATAGTTTTGCAGCTTCGGTTAATAAAACTTTATCTTGAGGTCTTTTTGGTCCAGCAATGCTAGGGACAACACTTGACATGTCTAACTCTAGCGTGTCTGAAAATACAATATCATTGTCTGCCCACAAGCCTTGTTCTTTTGAATACTTTTCTACAAGAGAAATGATTTTTTCATCTCTTCCTGAAAATTTTAAATATTTTAAGGTTTCTTCATCAACTGGAAAAAATCCACAAGTAGCTCCATACTCTGGTGCCATATTAGCAATGGTTGCTCTATCAGCTAGTGAAAGATTTCTTAAACCTTCACCGTAAAATTCCACAAATTTTCCTACTACTCCTTTTTTTCTTAACAATTGAACGATAGTAAGAACTAGATCAGTTGCTGTTGTGCCTTCAGAAAGTTTATTATTAAGTTTAAATCCAACAACTTCAGGTATCAACATTGATATTGGTTGCCCCAACATTGCGGCTTCAGCTTCAATTCCTCCAACTCCCCAACCAAGCACTGAAAGGCTGTTAACCATTGTTGTATGACTATCGGTTCCAACAAGCGTGTCAGGATAAGCATAAACATCTCCGTCACTTTCAGATGACCAGACAACTTTTGATAAGTACTCAAGATTAATTTGATGGCAAATACCAGTTCCAGGCGGAACTACTCTAAAATTATCAAACGCTTTCTGTCCCCATTTTAAAAAAGAATATCGTTCTCCATTTCTTGAGAATTCTTTTTCTACATTTTGCTTAAAAGAATCTTTTGATGCATAAGCATCTACCATAACTGAATGGTCAATAACTAGGTCAACAACAGATAAAGGATTAATTTTGCTTGCATCTTTATTTTTAGATTTTACTGCATCACGCATAGCTGCAAGATCAGCAATCGCTGGTATTCCCGTGTAATCTTGCATTAACACTCTAGTTGGCCTATATGCAATTTCTGTACTTGATTTTTTATTTTTAAGCCAATTCTTTATAGCTAGTATTTGTTCTTGTTTGACTGTTTTGTTATCTTCAAATCTTAATAGGTTTTCCAATAGAATCTTTAATGACTTTGGTAACTTTGAAATTCCAGTTAATCCTGATTTTTCAGCTTCTTTAATACTAAATATTTTATATACTTTATTATCTATTTTTATTTTTTTTAAAGATTTAAAAGAATTTTTACTATTTATTTTCATATTTTTAAATAAATAAGTATAACACAAACAACTAACGAAAGGGACATTGCGTAATTAAATCGTTGAATAAATTTCTTATTTTCAGCAAATCTTTTAAGAAATTTTCCTAATAAACACCAGCTTGTTATGCTTGTTATCGCACAAAAAAAAGAAACTGTTATAACTACCACTGAATGAAACATATAGCTTTCACCTAACTCTACAAATAGCGATATACTCGTAATTGCTGCAAATACTCCTTTTGGATTTATAAATTGGAAAATAAATGTATCAAAAAATTTAACAGGGTTTTTAATTGTTTTTTCTCGAACTTGATTTTGGAAAGAAATTTTATAAGCTAAGTAGATTAAAAAAACCGAACTTAAAACTTTTATAATATTTTTTAGTATAGGATAAGAGTTAAATATAATATTCAATCCTCCAGCAGCTAAACTTATAAGAATAGTATAACCAAAAGTTACACCTAAAATTAAAGGTATAGATTTTTTTATACCAAAATTAAAACCTGAATAAGATCCTATTATATTATTGGGTCCAGGAGTAAAAGCGGCAGCAATACTAAAAAATATTAATGGAACTAACTGAGGATACATTTTGATGGTTTAAGCTATTTCTAAACCATTTTCAACTTTTTGTGATGGATGCACTAATACAACTTTTCCATCCTTTTCTATTGCACCTAAAATAAGAACTTCAGAAACTATTCCCGCAATATTTTTTTTTGGAAAATTGCAAACTCCTATTATTTGTTTACCTACCAAATTTTGTTCATTGTAGTAATTAGTAATTTGTGCAGATGATTTTTTAATACCTATAATTCTGCCAAAATCAATCTCTACAACTAGTGAAGGTTTTCTTGCCTTTTCATTTTTTTTAACGCTTAGTACTGTTCCAATTTTAATCTCTACTTTAGTGTAATCTTCAAAGGTTATTTCTTGTTTCATAGGAATAATGTATAATATCTTTTTATTTAAATGACCATGCAAAAAGACATTATTGAAGAAGTGTTTCCGGAAACTTTAAGGATTTTATCAGAATTAATAAAATTTCAAACGGTTTCTGGAACTTCTAATATTGCATTAATAGAATACTGTGAAAAAAAGTTAGAAGTGTTGGGTGCTAAGTCATTTAAAACTTTTGATAACAGAAAATTAAGAGCAAATTTATTTTCAACTATAAATGGCAAACAAAAACCAAATGAAGGTGGAATAATTTTGTCTGGTCACACAGATGTGGTTCCAGCCTCGGTGAAAGAATGGTCTTCCGACCCTTTTATTGCGAGCGAAAGAGATAACAAAATATTCGGGCGAGGTTCTTGTGATATGAAAGGATTTATTGCTTGTACTCTAGCTTTAGCTCCTTATTTTGCTTCAGAAAATTTAAAAAAACCAATCCATTTTTCATATACTTATGATGAAGAAACTGCGTGCCAAGGTGCTCCTGTAATGTTAGAAGAACTAAAAAAGAGAAAAATTAATTGTTCAATATGTATAGTTGGAGAACCAACTAATATGAAAGCTATACAAGCTCATAAAGGATGTTATGAATATTCTACTCATTTTTTTGGTTTAGCTGGACACAGTTCTGCTCCTGATAAAGGTGTTAACGCCATAGAGTATGCCACTAGGTTTATAAATAAACTTACGGAACTTAGAGAAGAACTTAAAAAAAGAGAGCCAAAAAATTCAGTTTTTACTCCACCTTATACAACATTGCAAATTGGAAAAATAAAAGGTGGAATTGCAAGAAATGTGATTGCGGACCAGTGCGTTGTCGATTGGGAATTAAGACCAGTTGTTTTTGAAGATGGCGTATTTGTTAATCAAACTATGGACAAGTATGTTAAAGATATTTTATTACCTGAAATGAAAAAAACTCATCCAAAATCTAATATTAGAAAAGAAATTATTGGTGAAATAATTGGGTTTGATAAAGAAGAAAAATCTGAAGCTGTTAATTTGATTTGTAATTTAACTGGAGACAACACAAGAGATGTCGTTTCATTCGGTACTGAAGCTGGTTTGTTCCAAGAGCTAGGTATCAGCACCGTAGTATGTGGTCCAGGTTCAATTGATCAAGCTCACAAAATAGATGAATATGTAAGTTTCGATGAATTAAAATTATGTTTAAAAATGCTTGTTGATCTTAAAGAACGAATAAAAAATTAAACTTTACATTTGGCAAACAAATTTGTTAATTCATATACAATCGTAGCGGCAGCTAGTGAAGTTATTTCAGCATGATCATAAGCTGGTGAAACTTCAACAACATCTGCGGATATTAGTTTTAATCCTGAAAGTCCTCGAAGTACATTTACGATTTCTCTAGTTGTCATTCCACCTATTTCAGGGGTGCCTGTGCCTGGAGCGTGAGAAGGATCTAAAACATCAATATCTATAGATAAATAAAGAGGATTATTTCCTACTCTATCACGAATTCGTTTAACAATTTTATCTATTCCTTCTGTTTGAAATTCATCACAATGGATGATTTTAAAACCAAATTCAGCATCATTTTTTAAATCTTCTCGACTATATAGTGGTCCTCTTATACCTACATGCATTGATGAGTCTTCTAAAAACAATTTTTCTTCTCTAGCTCTACGAAAAGGTGTGCCATGCGTATATGGAGCTCCAAAATAAGTATCCCAGGTGTCTAGATGAGCATCAAAATGAACTAATGCAACGGGTCCATTATTTTTATGATTAATTGCACGCAGTAAAGGTAATGCTATTGTATGATCACCTCCCATGCTTATAATTCCTCCAACTTTATTTAATAAATCTTTTGCAGCTTTTTCAATTTGTTCAACAGATTTACTTATATCAAACGGGTTACAGGTAATATCTCCAGCATCTGCTACCTGCTGTTCTAAAAAAGGTTCAGAATCGTATGCCGGATGATAATTTGTTCGTAAATGTCTGGAAGCCTGTCGGATGCTTTGTGGGCCAAATCGTGCCCCTGGACGATAACTAGTACCACCATCAAACGGAATGCCGACTATTGCAACATCACAATAAGGCACATCTCTTAACTCTGGTAGTCGTGCAAATGTTGAAGAACCTGCAAATCTAGGAACTTTTGTTCCACTAACAGGCTGTATGGGAATTTTTTCTTTTTTTTTATTCATTTAATTATTATAATAGATAATATGTTAGTTATATACATTGTTGTAGCTTTATGGGCTGTTGGCGTAATTTCAGAGTAATTTAGTTTTGTAACTTAATCCCTCTAAGGCGTTCAGACCTTCTTCTTAACAACTCAACTGTTGTTAACAAAGCTATTGAAAGAAAAACCAAGCAAGTTGCCATGCATAAAATTACTGGACTTGTTTCTTGACGTAAACCTGCCCACATCTGCTTAGGTATTGTAATTTGTTCAACGCTTCCAACAAACATAACAACCACCACTTCATCAAAAGATGTAATAAATGCAAATAAAGCTCCTGAAATAACGCCTGGAAGAATTAAAGGCATAATAACTTTAAAAAATGTTCGCATTGTATCTGCACCTAAACTTTGTGATGCACGAATTAAATTAGTATCAAAGCCAGTTAAAGTTGCAGTAACTGTAATCACAACGAATGGTGTTCCTAGTGCAGTATGCGCAAGAATTAAACCTAGAAAAGTATGTGTTAATCCAATTTTAGAATAAAAGAAAAACATTCCAGCTGATGTAATAATTAATGGAACAACCATAGGGGAAATTAGTATTGCCATAATAGTACCTTTGAATGGCATATTTCGTCTGCTCAAGCCTAAGGCAGCAACGGTACCTAGAGAGGTTGCTAATAATGTAGCAGAAATTCCAATGATAAAACTATTTCTGGTTCCTAGCATCCATTTGTTACTAACAACCGTTGTATCTCCTATACTACTAATGCCAACCATTTGCCTGTACCATCTAAGAGACCAGGCCTCTGGCTCAAAATGCATAAATTCCCTAGTAAATTCAAAAAATGGAGAAGCGCTAAATGATAACGGAAGAATTATAAAAATAGGCGCAATTAAAAAGAAAAATACAAAACCGCAATAGGTTAAAAATGTATAGTAACCTATTCTTTGTCCTGTTGTTGCGTACACTGGTAAAGCCATAATTATCCTAATTTAATATTTTCTATTCCAACCAATTTATTATAAACCCAGTATAAAACTGTCAGCACACCTAAAAGGATAGCTCCTAAAGCTGCAGACAAACCCCAATTTAAAGTTGTTTTTAAATGATAAGCAATCCAATTTCCTATCATCTGTCCGTCCTTACCACCAACCAACTCTGGTGTAATGTAGTATCCAATCGCAAGAATAAATACGAGCATACATCCAGCGCTAACACCTGGAATTGAATTTGGCATATATACTTTATAAAAAGCATGCAAAGGAGAAGCTCCAAGATTTAAAGCTGCTCTCATATAGTTTGGTGAAATTGTTTTCATGACACTGTACAAAGGCAAAACCATAAAAGGTAACAATATTTGCGTCATTACAATGACAGTTGCTGTTTGATTATACATTAGTGCAAAGCGGTTCTCATTTGAAATAATATGAGACATAACTAATAAATTGTTAAAAACACCTTTTTGTTGCAACATAATCATCCACGCTACAGTTCGAACAAGCAAGGATGTCCAAAATGGCAAAAGCACACATATCATTAAAAGATTGCTGTACTTTAAAGGTAGTGTAGCTAGTAAGTAAGAAATTGGATAACCCAAAATTAAACAAAAAAACATAACTAAAAAACTCACCTTAAATGTTTTAATCCATGTTTTATTATAAATTCGTCTATTTTCTTTCTGTCGAATAATCTCTTTGTCTGCATTATATTTTAAATCAATTGCATTTAAATAATATCCTGCAGTTGTTGGGTCAACCATTAC
>Ga0114997_10001261_pt1 | contig 21175 bp, 20 predicted proteins | sample ArcticOcean_MG_C_2_FD_87045 | JGI IMG/M metagenome (GOLD analysis project Ga0114997, IMG submission 87045) | Marine microbial communities from western Arctic Ocean - ArcticOcean_MG_CB4_136 | ecosystem: Environmental > Aquatic > Marine > Oceanic | place: Arctic Ocean: Canada Basin | collected...
CAGTTTTATAATTAGACATTTTGAAAGAACACTATTTTATGGTAAATAAATTTCAACTCTATAAGAATTAATAAAAACGCCAAATATAAGATATTTTGCTATTATAAATTGTGATTGAAAAAATAAATTTAGATAAAACGAATGCCTGGCCCTTTGTTGAAGCAAAAAAACTTTTGCGAGAAAGAAAAAGTTTTATTGAAAAAAAAGGAAAGATAATTTTGCAAACAGGATATGGCCCAAGTGGTCTTCCTCACTTAGGCACTTTTGGTGAAGTCGCAAGAACTTCAATGATAGTTAATGCATTAAATCAAATAACAGATTTACCAAAAGAAATTATTACATTTTCAGATGATATGGACGGCCTAAGAAAAGTACCAGAAAATGTACCAAATCAAGATCTTTTAAATAAAAATTTACACAAACCATTAACACAAGTCCCAGATCCTTTTAAAAAATATGGAAGCTTTGGCGAACACAATAATGAGATGTTAAAAATTTTTTTAGACAAATTTAAATTTAAATATAATTTTAAAAGTTCAACAAAACTCTATAAAACTGGATTTTTTAATTCAACATTACAAATAATTCTTGAGAATTATCAAGGTATAATGGATATAATTATTCCAACATTAGGAAAAGAGAGACAAAAAACTTATAGTCCATTTTTACCTATTTGCCCTGAAACTGGAGTTGTTTTGGAAATACCGGTACTTGAAATTCAGAAAAATAAATCACAAATAATATTTGATAATAATGGTAAAAAAATGAAAGTAGGTATTTTTGATGGAAACTGCAAATTACAATGGAAAGTAGATTGGGCAATGAGGTGGTATGCTTTTGATATAGATTTTGAAATGTATGGAAAAGATTTAATTGAAAGTGCAATTTTATCTACAAAAATAATTAAATTACTAGGCAAAAGTAATCCTTCGGGTTTTGCGTATGAACTTTTTTTAGACGAAAAAGGTGAAAAAATTTCCAAATCAAAAGGAAATGGAATCACCATTGATCAATGGTTAAAATATGCTTCACCAGAAAGTCTATCATTATATATGTACCAAAATCCCAAAAGAGCAAAAAAACTTTATAATGAAATTGTTCCAAAAGCTGTAGATGAATATTTGGATTATATAGAAAAAGCAAAGTCACAAAACGAATTGCAGCTATTAATGAATCCTGTTTGGCATGTACATAATGGAGAAACACCTAAAGAGGAAATTATAATGACTTTTTCAATGCTATTAAACTTGGTAGAAGCAAGTAATGCAAATAATAAAGAGCTTTTGTGGAAATTTGTTAAAAAATATAAAAAAGATATTTCAGAAAAAAATTATCCAATTTTCGATAATTTAATTAGTTATGCAATTAGGTATTTTAATGACGTAATTAAATTAAAAAAAAAATACAAAAAACCTAATGATGAAGAAAAAAATGCTCTTAAAGCTTTAGTTAAAACACTAGAGAGCTGTAAGGATGAGATGAACCCAGAGGAAATCCAAACATTAATTTATTCAACTGGTAAGGATAATGGTTATGAGGAAAACCTAAGAGATTGGTTCAAGCTAATTTATGAGGTAGTCTTTGGAGATGAGAATGGCCCAAGAATGGGTTTTTTTATAAGTTTTTTTGGAGTTAATGAAACAAAGCAACTGATAAATGATAAGATAAAATAATGTTTTCAAAATTCAGATCTTTAATTTTTAAAATTGATCCTGAAATAGCTCACACTTTAGCAATTAAATCTTTAAAGTTAAATCTTGCTAGAAATATTTTTGATGAAAATAAAGATGATCCAATGTTTAAATCAACTTTATTTAATAAAATAATAGATAATCCAATTGGTATTGCTGCTGGCTTTGATAAAAATGCTGAAGTTTATAATCCATTATTTAAGCTTGGATTTGGATTTGTTGAAGTTGGGACAATTACACCCCTTAAGCAGTACGGCAATCTAAAACCAAGAGTGTTTAGATTGGTAGAAGATCAAGCCCTGATAAATAGGCTTGGATTTAATAATTTAGGTTCAGAAAATGTTAGTTCTAGAATTAGAGCTAAATCACCAGAGGGATTATTGGGAATAAATATTGGACCAAACAAAGATACAAAAGATAGATTAAGTGATTATTTAATTGGCGTTAGAACCTTTCATGATATTGCAGATTATATAACAGTAAATATATCATCACCAAATACAGAAAATTTAAGAAATTTTCATGATGAGATAAAATTTGATGAGTTAATGAACTCAATAAAAAAAGAAAAAAATAAATTAAAATCTAAAATACCAATAGTTGTTAAAATTTCACCAGATATTTTAGATAATCAAATTAACAAAATTAGCGAAATATTATTAAAGTATAAAGTTAGTGCAATTATTATATCCAACACAACAGAGAGTAATCGTGAAAATTTAAAAAATATATTAAAACATCAAAAGGGTGGTCTTTCAGGTAAACCACTTGAAAACAAAGCAAATAAATTAATTGCTAAATTTTATAGTTTATTAAAAGGTAAAATTGAAATTATTGGTGTAGGTGGTGTTGACTCTGGAAAAAGTGCATATGAAAAATTTTTAGCTGGAGCAAGCTATGTGCAGCTATATACGGGGATGGTTTTTCAAGGGCCAAATATTGTTGGAAAAATAAAAAAAGAGCTTAAGGAATTATTAATAAGTGATGGTGTTATGAACTTTAGAGAAATAATAGGAAAGAAAAATAATTAATTATCCCTAATAAACTTGACGAGATCTGCATCACCTCTTATATAGTCATTAAATATTATGTCTAAAAAATGCGAATTAACTGGAAAAAATCCTCTTAAAGGTCACAATGTTAGTCATGCTAACAATAAGACTAAAAGAAGGTTTTTGCCAAATTTAAAAAAAGTAAAATTTACAAGTGAACTTTTAAAAAGAAGTTTAAAACTCAAAGTTTCCAATGCGGCGGTGCGATCAGTTGATAAAAAAGGATCTTTTGATATTTTTTTGAAAACAGTAAAAAATAAGAATCTTTCACCAAGACTAAAAAAGATGAAAAAAAGTTTACTAATTAAATCTCCATTTATAAAAGCGCCAGTAAAAAAATCAGCCTAATGAAAAGACTCTTTTTAGCTCTCTCATTTTTAATGGGAGTAGTTGTATTAGCGTCAAACTATTTAGTTCAGTTTCCAATTGAACATTATGGATTAGAAGAAATTTTAACCTATGGTGCATTCAGTTATCCAATTGCATTTTTAATTACTGATTTAGCTAATAGATCATATGGTAAAGTAGTTGCCAGAAGAATTGTATATGTTGGCTTTGTTACAGGCATTGTGTTTACACTTTTTTTTTCAATAAACTTTACAGATTTAATTTCAGTAAGAATTGCCATTGGATCAGGTACTGCATTTATGGTTGCACAATTATTAGATGTACAAATCTTTGATCAATTAAGAAAAAAGAAATGGTTTATAGCACCTCTAACATCATCATTTATTGGGTCTACAGTTGACACTTTTTTATTCTTTTCAATATCTTTTTATGCAACGGGAATACCTTGGGTTACTTTATCTTTGGGAGATTTAGCAGTCAAAATATTTGTGGCCTTAGCAATGTTAATACCTTTTAGATTATTATTAGGCACTCTTAAAGTTGTGAAAACTTAATATAAAAATTTATAAGATAAAATTTTATAAGCTAACTTTGCTACCAAAAAATTATAAGAATTAAACCCCTTAATTGGAGATAGTTCATTTATATCAGCTCCAACAATATTAGAATTTTTAGCGGCGATCCTTATAATATTTAAAGTCTCATCCCACAATAACCCTCCAGGTTCGGGAGTTCCTGTTGCAGGCATAATGCTAGAGTCTAATCCATCAACATCAAAAGTGAGATAAACAGTTTTATTTTTTATCATTTGTTTAAATTTTTTTAAGTTCCACTTAGCTTTATCTTTAGCCCAAAAAATATTAATTCTAGAAGAGTTTTTTTTTAAATAAGGGATTTCGCTTTCTGAAATATTTCTTATCCCAAAAGAAATTATTGATACATTTTTATGATCTAGGCATCTTCTAATAGCAGAAGCATGAGAGAATTTTTCACCATTATAACTTTCTCGCAAGTCAGCGTGTGCATCAAAATGTAATAAGCATAGTTTTTTATGTTTTTTAACAAATGGTGCAATGCAGCCGGGAGTAATAGAATGTTCGCCACCAAAAGTGAATGGAAAAAGTTTTTTATTTAAAATTTCCTCATTAATATCTGCTATCTTTTTTAGAGCTTTTTTAATATCTTTGTCAATTTTGAATGGTTTTAATGTTTTAATTCCTATTTTTTTATAAGGCTCACAATATAATTCTTCATCATATAATTCTACCTGATGTGAGGCTTTAATAATTTCTTTAGGACCATTTCTGGTACCCCCTCCATAGCTAACAGTTTTTTCTAAGCCAAATGGAATAACAACTACTTTTTCTTTAATATTTACATTATTATCAATTCCTAGAAATCCATTTTTATTAGAAAGATATTTCAATTTTTATCCAAATATTTTTGAGAAATTTTTTCTAGTTCTTTTTTTCCAGTCACCTTTGTGATAGGCATCACTTGCAATTAAAGGCAAAACACTAGTTGCTTCTGCAAAAACCATTTGCTCTTTTGTTACATTCACCTTACCCCAAGAGCTTGCTTCTTTCAGTGTAGAGCTACTACAAGCACCATCTCTAGAATCTGCAACAGTAATTTGGACGGCATATTTATGCATTTCAACATCATTACCTAAAAGTTCAGCACAAATAACAGTATCTTGAACAAAATTTTTAGGAACTCCTCCACCAATCATAAATAAGCCAGATCCTTTTGATTGTATTTTTATTTCAGTTAGTTCACGGAATTCTCTAATAGAATCTATGGTTATGTGATTCTTAGGATTTTTTTCTTGGTGAATAACCAAACCAAAGCCCGCACTTGAATCTGTAAAAGCAGGGCAAAATATTGGAACATTATTATCATACGCAGTTTCAATTAATGAGTCTTTTTTCTTAGAATTTTTTTTTAAATATTTTCCCATTTCATAAATAAATTCCCTAGAAGTATAACTTCTTGGTTCTAAAGTATCTGCAATCTCACATATTTTCTTATCACACTCCTGTAACTCATCTTCATCAATGTAAGTGTCGTAGATTCTATCAATATAGTTTTTTCTTAATTCGGTATCATCTTGAAATTGTGAACCTTGATAATGCTTGAAACCTAAAGCTTCAAAAAAATCCATGTCTACTATAGATGCTCCAGTAGCAATAATTGCATCTACCATATTGTATTTAACTAAGTCTTTATAAATATTCATACATCCAGCGGCCGATGTTGATCCAGCAAGAGTTAAAAAGATAGTGCAATCTCTATCTTTAATCATTTCATTAAATATATTTGCAGCATTTGCAGTTTCTCTTGAAACAAAAGACATTTTTTCCATTGAAGAAATAATTTTTCTGGAATCGAAAGATGTAATATCAATATGTTCAACTGGATTTTTTAAGAAGTCCTTCTTACTATTATGACCTAGTTTTTTATTTTCTGACATTAAGCAACTAATATAGTTTTATTGATGTCTTTACCATAAATTGTCATAATTGGATCATCCTCGACTTCATAGATTTCGTTTGAATAAAAACCATTAAATTGAGTTCTAAAAGTTAAGCCATATGCACCAAGCTGACCTAGCTCTATATAGTCATTTTCTTTAATATTATTTGGAAGCAAGAATGGACCTTTCATATAATCCATACTATCGCAAGTTGGGCCATAAAAATTAAATGCAGTTAATTTTTTAGAAATTATTTTTCCACCTTTAATTAAACGAGCTGGAAATACAATATTAGGAGTTCCAGCATCAAATAGCGTTCCATATGTTCCATCATTAATATACAGTTTTTGTTTTTTTCTTAAATTTATCCTAACAATTGTTGAGCCACTTTCTGCAACCATTGCTCTACCTGGTTCACACAAAATTTCTGGTAGTTTTTCTAATTTTAAATTTTTTAAACTTTTTTTTATTTCTTGAAAGTAATTATCCAACGATTGTGGAACTAGGTCAGGATAAATTGCCGGAAAACCACCACCAATATTAATGTAATCTGGTAAAATTTTTGTTCTTTTTATTATATTTCCTACTTCTGTTATTCCTTTAGCATATGAAATTGGATGCATACACTGAGATCCAACATGAAAACTTAGGCCTATTTTTTTTGCATATTGCTTAGTTAATCTCAATAAACCAGATGCTTCAGAAATTAATGCTCCAAATTTTTTTGATAGGTCTATTTCAGCATGCTCATTTGATACTGCCACTCTTACAAATAGTTCTAAATCTTTTGCATGATTTGTAGATTCTATAATTTTTATAAGCTCGTCTTTTGTATCTAGAGAATAGGTTTTTACATTATAGTTAAAGTAAGCTTGTTTTATACTTTCTCTACTTTTGACAGTATGCATATATGAACATTTTGCGTTAGGGCTTATTCTTCTTATATCTTCAATTTCCTTAATTGATGCTACATCAAAATTTTCAATTCCACTCTCTACTATTGTTTTTAACACCTTGGGATGTGGATTAGTTTTTACAGCATACAAAATTTTACCAGGAAATTTGTTTTGAAATGTTTTTGACGCAATATGTATCGATTTTTTTCTGATACAATAAACTGGTCTTTCAGGTTTTAATTGACTTATAAGTTCGTCAACAGTTTTAAATTTTTGCATTGCATATGCTCCCAAAAAAAATTTAATAAAAAAAGTTTTTTAATAAATAGTAAAAAAACTTTATATTTTCGAAGAATTAAGCCTTTAATTAATTAATGTAAAGCAAATAATACTTATTGAATTTGAGAAATTAATTACCATATGTAAGTTATGCCTGAACAAGTTTTACTCAAAAAATTAAGTGATTTCGAGGATAAATCATTATTGATTGTAGATGACGATAACCCTTTTCGAGAAAGATTGGCCAGAGCTATGGAAAAAAAAGGTTTTAACGTAACTCAAGCAGAAGGTGTAAAAAAGGGCATCAATAGTGTCAAATTAAAAAACCCAGCATTTGCAGTTGTTGACCTAAGGTTAAGTGATGGAAATGGGCTTGAGGTTGTGAAAGAAATCCAAAATTCAAATGGAAAAAGTAGAATTATTATGCTTACCGGTTATGGAAATATCCCAACAGCAGTGGCCGCTATAAAAGAGGGAGCAATAGACTATTTATCTAAACCAGCTGATGCAGATGATGTAGAAAAAGCACTTCTTGCAGACCCAAACACTAAAGCACAGCCACCAGAAAACCCGATGTCAGCTGATAGAGTTAAATGGGAGCATATTCACAGAGTTTTTGAGTTATGTAATAGAAACGTATCTGAAACTGCAAGACGACTGAAAATGCACAGAAGAACTCTACAAAGAATATTATCTAAAAGATCTCCTAGATAAATTTTCTAAAATTGATAATAATTTTTGTTAAAATTGTTAATAGAGCTATTTTAAATAGTTCTGCTAGTAAAAAAGGTGCTGCTCCTAATTCAAATATTGGTTTATCCCAACCAATTAAACTACCAAGCCATAACATACCAAGAATATAAATAGTAGAAACGGATAAGGTAAGTTTTATAAAAATTAAAAAAATGTTAGTTTTAAGATCAAAAAATCCAGCTAAGAATGTAGCGGTCAAAAATCCTATTAAATATCCCATAGTAGGGCCCATAAAATATACTAAACCAATCCCTTTTTCCGGAGAGTTTGAAAAAACTGGTATTCCAATTATGCCCTCAAAAAGATAAAGGCCTACAGTTGCTAATCCTATTTTATAACCAAAAGATATTCCAAAGAAAAGAACAACAAAAGTTTGCATGGTCATTGGAACAGGATAAAAAGGAATTTTCAATTTTGCTGATATTGTCAAGGCGACAGAGCCGAAAAAAATTATAATTAAAGACTTAAATAGTTTTTGATTATAAATTGATCTTGTAATTTCCATAGGAATTAATCTACTATTTATTTTAAAATTTATCTAGCTTTTTATTAAACGAAGGAAAATATCTTCTAAATCACCATCATCTGTAGACAAATCTTTAATTTGTATACCTTTTTTATTAATTAAATTTATTAATTTTTCAATATTAAACTTGCTTTTTTCATAAGATACAGAAATTTCATTTTCTATATTAGATATAATTTTTAAAGATTCTAAATCATCATCTTTAATATTAACCTTTTTGTCTGTTTTAATAGTTACTTTTTTTGTTTGAATTCTATCTAAGAGATTTTTAGTGCTATCTAAGGCAACAATATTTCCTTTATTAAGTATAGCTATTCGATCACACATTTCTTCAGCTTCTTCAAGATAATGAGTTGTTAAAATAATAGTTACACCTCGCTCATTAAGCAATCTTACATTTTTCCATAAGTTTTTTCTCAACTCAACATCAACACCAGCAGTTGGCTCATCTAAAAAAATTATTGGAGGCTGATGAACTAGTGCCTTGGCCATCAACAACCTTCTTTTCATTCCCCCGGAAAGACTTCTTGCATAGCTATCTGCCTGTTTTTCTAAAGACACTAATTTTAAGATTTCATCAGTTATTCTATCTTTTTTTTTGATACCATAAAGCCCTGCTTGCAATTCCAACAGTTTTCTTGGGCTAAAAAAAGGATCAAGATTAACTTCTTGGGGAACTATCCCAATAGAAGCCCTAACTTGTCTTGAATTTTTGTCTAAATCAAACCCCCATACATTTACTTCTCCAGAAGTTTTTACAACAGTTCCTGCTAGAATATTTATAAAAGTTGTTTTTCCAGCACCATTTGGGCCTAGTAGTCCAAAAATTTCTCCCTCTTTCACGTCTAAGTTTAAATTATTTAAGGCATGAGTAGCTAAAGCATCTTTGGTAGAGTAAATTTTTTTTAAGTTTTTAACAGAAAGTATATTTTTTTTATTCATGGACGTTAATACATTTACAATATTTAAATTAATTAAGATAACGTAATTTAAATGGATAAAATAAAAAAAACAGATCATTTTTATTTAATAGATGGCTCGGGGTATATTTTTAGAGCCTATTATGCGCTACCACCCCTAACCAGAAAGAGTGATGGCTTACCTGTGGGTGCTGTTAGTGGTTTTTGTAGCATGCTGTTTAAGCTATTAGAAGATTCAAAATCTAATGACAATTTACAAAAGCCGACACACTTTGCGGTAATCTTTGATGCAGCTAGAAAAACTTTTAGAAATGAAATTTATTCAGATTACAAAGCAAACCGATCTGAGGCACCAGATGATTTGGCCCCACAATTTAAATACATAAGAAAATCAGTTATTGCTTTTAATCTGCCATCAGTAGATCTCCCAAATTATGAAGCGGATGATTTATTGGCAACTTATGCAGAACAAATTTTAGCAAAAGGTGCCAAGGTAACAATAGTTTCTTCAGACAAAGATTTGATGCAACTTTATAAAAAAGATGTCCGGTTATTTGACCCAATGAAAAATAAATTTATAACATCAGAAGATATAGTAACTAAATTTGGGGTAGGTCCAGAAAAAGTAATTGATGTGCAGTCATTAGCAGGTGATAGTAGCGATAATGTACCAGGCGTGCCTGGTATAGGGGTTAAAACAGCAGCCGAATTGATAAACAAATATGGGACTTTAGAAAAATTATTAGATAATGCGCATGAGATAAAACAAAATAAAAGAAGAGAAACTCTTATAGAAAATAAGGATAAAGCAATAATTAGCAAAAAACTGGTAACATTGATGAAAGATGCTCCAGTTGAGAGAAAGATAGAAGAATTTAAATTAAAAGAAATTGATAAAGGTAAATTATATAAATTTCTAAGAGAGATGGAGTTTAATAGACTTCTCAGCTCTGTTATCTCAGTATATGGAGAACCTACATTAGAAGAAACTGCAATAGAAATAATACCTAAGCAAAAACAACAAAGCATAAATAAAAAAAATTACCATTTAATTACTAATGAAAAAGAATTAAATGAGTGGATTAATGAAGCAGAAGAAGCTGGTGAGTTAGCAATTGATACTGAAACCAGTTCGTTAGATGCACATCAAGCAGATTTAGTTGGAATCTCGTTAAGTACAAAAATCGGTAAGGCCTGCTACATTCCTATTGGTCATAAGTTTAAAGGATGCTTAAAAAAAGAAATTGTAATTAAAAAGTTAAAACCACTTTTAGAGGATAAGAGTGTGAAAAAAATTGGTCAAAATATTAAGTTTGATTTTATTGTTCTATTTAAACAAGGGATAAATATGTCTTCAATGGAGGATACAATGTTAATGTCTTACGTGTTAGATGCTGGAAAAAATAGACACAACATGGATACTTTATCTGAGATTCACCTACAGCATAAAACAATTTCATTTAAAGAAATTGTTGGTACAGGAAAAAAAGAAATAAATTTTAGTGATGTAGAGCTAGACAAAGCGATGGAATATGCCGCTGAAGATGCTGATATCACTTATAGGTTATATAAAATCTTTAGCAAAAATCTTAAATTAGAAAAATTAACTAATATTTATGAAATTTTTGAAAAGCCATTAATTAAGATATTGGCGTTTATGGAAATTGAAGGAATAAAAATCGATAATAAGTTTTTAAAAATATTATCTGAAAAATTTGAGAAAAAGATTAATAAATTAGAAAAAGAAGTTTTTAAAATTTCTAAAAAGGAATTTAATATTGCTTCACCGAAACAATTAGGTGAAATAATTTATAATGATCTAAAAATTGCTGTGCTTAAAAAAACTAAAAAAGGAAGCTTTGCAACAAACGCAAGTGTACTTGAGGACCTAGCATTTAAAGGACATAAATTTCCCCAATTAATTTTAGATTGGCGTCAAGTATCAAAGCTTAAAAATACTTATTCAGATGCTTTGCCCGAACATATTAATCCAACAACAAAACGAGTCCACACTTCTTTTTTATTAGCGGCCACAACTACGGGAAGACTTGCTTCTAGTGACCCAAATTTGCAAAATATCCCTGTCAAATCAGAGGATGGTAAAAATATAAGAAAAGCTTTTATAGCTGAAAAAGGGTTTACCTTAATTTCAGCTGACTACAACCAAATTGAAATGAGAATCTTAGCAGACTTGGCAGACGTTAAAGAATTAAAAAAAGCATTTAAAAATAATGAAGATATTCACTCACTAACAGCAAGCCAAGTATTTAATGTTGATATTAAAAAAGTGGACCAAGATATGAGGCGAAAAGCTAAAGCAATAAATTTTGGTATTATTTATGGCATTTCTCAATATGGACTTGCAAAACAAATTAACGTTTCAAATCACGAAGCAGCTGAATTTTTGAATGCTTACTTCTCAAGATTCCCAGAAATAAAAATTTATATGGATAATACTATTAAATTTTGTAGAAAAAGTGGTTACGTAAATAATATTTTTGGACGCAGATCTCATTTTAATGGAATTAATGACAAGAATTTTAATGTAAGAAATTTTCAAGAAAGAGCATCAATAAATGCACCCATCCAAGGCTCTGCTTCAGAAATAATGAGACTCGCAATGATGAGACTTAATAAAAAATTTGAAAATATAAAAAATAATAAATCAAAAATATTACTACAAATACATGATGAGTTAATTTTTGAAGTTCCAGAAAAAGAAGTCAAAACTATAACCAAAATTATTCAAGAAGAAATGACGAGTGTTAAAGAAAGTGATTTGCACTCGTTTTCAACACCCTTAACGGTGGATGTGAATATTGGTGATAATTGGGGAGTTCTTCACTAACTAAGGTGAGTTCTTGACTAACTAATGTATATTGCCCAAATTAGAACAATTTAGTATTTTTATATTAATTTATGCAGAAACAAACAATCGCATTAGTAGATGATGATAGGAATATACTTACAAGCATAAGTATTGCTTTAGAAAAAGAGGGCTTTAATGTTCAAACATATCTTGATGGTGAAAGTGCATTAATAGGTTTGGCTAGAGTGCCACCTGATTTAGCGGTAGTAGATATTAAAATGCCAAAAATGGATGGAGAAGAGCTTTTAAAAAAGTTAAGAAAAAAAACCTCATTACCAGTTATTTTTTTAACCTCTAAGGACGATGAAATTGATGAATTGCTTGGTCTAAAACTAGGAGCAGATGATTTTGTAAAAAAATCTGGTGGTTTTTCAATAAAAGTTTTAATTGAAAGAATTAGAGTTCAATTAAGAAAAAAAGATCTTAGTAATAATATTGAAGATACAAAAAATATTATTAGTCATGGAAAGCTTAAGCTTGATCCATCACAATTAGAATGTGAGTGGGATGGCAAACAACTACCAGATAAACTAACCACAACAGAATTTTTAATTGTAAAAGAATTAGCAAAGAGACCTGGAATTATTAAAGAAAGATCACAGTTAATGGATATAGCTTATAGAGAAGACACAGATATTGAAGATAGAACAATTGATAGTCACGTTAAGAGAATAAGAAAAAAATTTAAAAAGATTGATATTAACTTTTCTGCAATAGAAACAAGATATGGTAGTGGGTATAGGTGGAATGTTAGTTAATGTTCAATACAGTATTAAAGAATTTTTCTATATTAAAAAAATTTTTATTTATAAATTCAGTAATTTTTATTGTTATAGGTAGTTTTACGGTAATTTATCTTGGAAGTATTCAGCCAAATCTAATTAAAAAAAAAACATCAAATCACATCCAGATAATTGATAACACTATCGATCATATTAAAAGACTAAAAATTGAATTTACAAATAAAGATATTAGAAAATTTCTATTTTCTACAAGATTTTTATTTCAAAATTTAGATAGAGTAATTTTATTTGATAATAAATTTAATTTAGTTGGAGATACTGACACATTAGATCTTGACCCAAGATCATTTTCTCAAAGATTAAATATTATTGAACTGGAAATAGTGGATGAAAAAAATAGTAAAAAAGAAGTTAAAAATAAAATTATTGATAAAAATAAAAAACTCTCATTAGGTGATATTCTGTTAAATTACAGTGTGTCCAAAGATTTTGGTAAACCATTTACGTTTACTCAAGAAAGTTATAATCAATTTTTACTAACCACTATTAAAAATGTAAATATTGAAGGGACTCATATTGGCTTTCTTGCGATTACTGAAAATGCAAATGATATTAGATCAGCGATTAATGAGAGGAAAATTTTTATAATAAGAACAGTTATAGTTTTAGTTATTGTTATTTTAATATTTTCTTTTGTACTAAATAAATATTTTCTAAAACCAATAAAAAATTTGGTGGACTACACAAAAATAATTAAAGAAAAAAGCAAAAAAAAAACGAATATAAATTTATTAAAAAATAGAAATGATGAAATTGGTCTCTTATCAATATCATTAGATGATATGACTAATAATCTCCAAAAAAGAATAGATAATGCAGAAAATTTTTCAAGAGACTTAGTGCATGAAATTAGAAACCCTCTTGCATCACTAAAGAGTGCTTCAGAAATCTTAGGTGAAACTGATAATCAATCGCAAAGAAATAAATTAATTAATATTCTCACACATGATGTGGAAAGAATTGAAAGATTGATTACTGATTATTCTCAAATGCTTAAAGATGAAGTTGCACTAAGTAAAGAAAAAATGAAAAAAATTAATCTTAAAATAATAGCTAGATCGGTAGTTGATGATTTTAATAATATTTACGAAGCGAAAAGAGGAATTAAGATAATTTTAAGTGACCCAAACAACCAGGTAGAATATTTTATTAATGGAATAGAAAACAGAATAGAGCAAATCATTGCAAATTTGTTAGACAATTCAATTTCATTCAGTGATGATAATAAAAAAATTTTAGTTGAAATCTCCAAGAATGAGAAAGAAACAATTATTCTAAAAATTATTGATGAAGGCAAAGGATTTAAGGAAACAAACACCAAAAAAATATTTAATAGGTTTTATAGCAATAGACCAGATGCTTTTGGGGAACATTCAGGCTTGGGATTAAATATTGTAAAAAACCTTGTAGACTTGCATGGCGCTACTATTAACGCTTCTAACAATACTGCACAAAATGGTGCAAATGTAGAGATTACATTCCCTGAAGCTTAATCATAAGTTGATTAATAAATTTTTTATTGTATAAAACCGCAATGGATGATTTTAAAGTTAAAGATATATCACTAGCCGAATTTGGAAGAAAAGAAATTTCTATAGCAGAAAGTGAAATGCCTGGATTAATGGCATTAAGAGAAGAATATTCCGGAAAAGTACCTTTAAGAGGAGCAAAAATTTTAGGATGTCTTCACATGACAATTCAAACAGCAGTATTAATTGAAACTCTAGTAGATCTTGGAGCCGAAGTCAGATGGTCTTCTTGCAATATTTTTTCAACACAAGATCATGCAGCATCAGCAATAGCTAAAGCAGGAATACCTGTTTTTGCCTGGAAAGGTGAAACTGAAGAGGAAGCTATATGGTGTATAAAACAAACAATCGAAGGAAAAAAAGATTGGAAAGCAAATATGTTATTGGATGATGGCGGTGATTTAACTGCAATCATGCACAGCGATTACAAAGATTTGTTAAAAGAAATCAAAGGTGTTTCAGAGGAAACAACAACTGGAATTAAAGCATTAAATAAAATGGAAAAAGATGGATCTTTAATGATTCCAGCAATCAATGTTAATGATTCAGTTACAAAATCAAAATTTGATAATTTATATGGTTGTAGAGAAAGTTTGGTTGATGGAATTAGAAGAGCGACTGATGTTATGATGTCTGGTAAAGTAGCAATTGTTGCTGGTTTTGGTGATGTTGGAAAGGGTAGTGCTGCATCTTTAAGACAAAGTGGTGCAAGAGTTATGGTTACGGAAGCAGATCCAATTTGTGCACTTCAAGCAGCAATGGAGGGTTACGAAGTAGTTTTAATGGATGAAGCAATTGATAAAGCAGATATAGTTGTAACAGCCACAGGTAATATAGATATTGTTACTGCGGATCATATGAGAAGTATGAAAGATAGAGCAATATTATGTAATATTGGTCACTTTGATAACGAGATTCAAGTGGATGCTTTAAAAAATTATAAATGGACAGAAGTTAAACCAGAAGTTGACGAGATAGAATTGGTTGGTGGAAAGAGAATTATTCTTTTAGCGAAAGGTAGATTGGTTAATTTAGGATGTGCAACAGGACACCCAAGTTTTGTGATGAGTGCATCATTTACAAATCAAGTAATGGCGCAAATTGAACTATGGAATAATCATAAAAATTATGAAAATAAAGTTTATGTGTTACCAAAGTATTTAGATGAAAAAGTTGCCATGCTTCATTTAAAAAAAGTTGGGGCAAAACTTACAAAACTATCAAAAGACCAAGCCGAATATATAAATGTTGAAACAGAAGGTCCATTTAAACCCGATGCATATCGCTACTAATAGCGAAATAATAGACATCTCTTTAGAAGTTAAAACAGCTGAATTAGCTAAAAAATTTTCAAAAATACTAAAAAAAGGTGACGTGGTTCTTTTTCATGGAGAAGTAGGAGTTGGGAAAACAACATTTATAAGACATTTAGTAAATAACTTCCAAATAAACAATAATTTAAATCCAACAGAAGTTACAAGTCCAACATTTAATTTAGTAAATGAATATGATGTGGGAGTTTTTACAATCCAACATTGTGATTTATACAGGCTAACGAGTAGTGATGAGATAAAAAATATTGGATTATTGGAAAACCCCAAAGAAATACTAACATTAATTGAATGGCCTGAAAAAATAGAAAAAAAAATTGATAATAAAATAGATTTATTCATCGAGTACGGAGAGGATATGAACAAAAGATTTTTATCTATTAAAGGTATAAATAATGAAAAATTAAATGCGATTAGCTAAGTCAAAATTAAAAAAAATCAAGGGTGACGCCTCATATAGATCTTTTTACAGAAAAGAAAAAGACAATAAAAAATCAATCATAGTTTATGCAACTAAAGAAAAAGAAAAAAATTTATTAATATATGACGCTATAAATAGTTTATTAATTAAGAATAAAATTATAGCCCCGAAATTATATAAAGAAAATTATAAAAAAAACTTTATAGAAATTGAAGATTTTGGTGATGATACTGTTTTTAAATTATTAAGAAAAAAAAGAAGTAACAAAATAGATTTATACAAAAAATCTATTGATTTACTTAATAAAATTCAAAAGATTAAACAAAAAAAAATTAAAAATTTTAAAGGAGAAAATTATAAAATTCCTATTTATGAGAATGATAAATTATTTAAAGAAACCACATTATTTTCTGGCTGGTATGCAAAAAAATATGTACCTAAAAAAAAATTACCAATGTTTAATATTTTAATAAATAGCCAGATAAAATTTTTATTATCAAATCTTAAATTAAAAAATGATATTTTAGTTCATCGAGATTTTCACGTTTCAAATTTAATGAAATATAAAAAAAAATTGGCAACTATTGATACACAAGATGCTTTAATAGGTAATAGAGCGTATGATTTGGCATCTTTAATTGATGATGTTAGGTTTAAATCAAATAAAAAATTAAAAGATAGTATTTACAATTATTATTTAAAGTTGAATAAAAATAAAATTAATAAAGTTATTTTATTAAATGATTTCGAAATATTGTCAGTACTTAGAAATATGAAAATAATAGGTATTTTTGCAAGGTTGGCAGCAAGAGATAAGAAGATGAAGTATTTAAAGCTTATACCCTATGCTTGGAAATTAATAGAATTGAGAATCAAAAATAATGAAATATTTGATGACCTTAAAAGAACGTTAGATCTTAATTTTTCTAAGGAAATAAGGAATCTTAAATGAAAATTAAAACTGTATTAATTTTGTGTGCTGGTTACGGAAAGAGATTAAACCCGTTAACATTGACAGAACCAAAACCACTCTTGAAGATTAATGAAATTACTTTACTCGAAAACTGCATCAATTTAATTCAATTTTTAGGAATAAAAAAAGTAATAATAAATACGTTTTATTTAAAAGATAAAATTGAAGATTTTATTAGAACAAAAAAATTTAATTTAGATATCCAAATAATTAACGATGGAAAAGTAATTTTAAATACTGGTGGAGGAATTTTAAACATGGTGGATTCTTCAAATGAGTCAGACTTTCTGACTTTAAATCCAGATACTGTATGGGATAATAATTATGCAAAAGTTATCCAAAATATGGAAAAATTTTATTTTTCTAATAAAATTAAAAATATACTTTTACTTGTTAATAAAAATCTTAGTTTTGATAAAAAATTAAAAGGTGATTTTGATCTTACAGAAAATAAAATAAAAAAAAATGATCAAAACGATTTGATTTATACTGGGTGCCAAATAATTAATAAAAGTTTATTCGAATCCTACTCTGTTAATAATTTTTCAATATCAGAAATTTGGAATGAATTAGTTAATAAAAATGAGTTATACGGTTATGAGAGCTCTGAAGATTTTTACCATCTGACAAATCTAGAAGTTTACGAAGAATTATTAAAAAACAAGTAAATCTTTAGCTCTATTTTTATCTAAATATTTACATTCAATAATTTCTTGTTTTAAATTCAAATTAATTAGAAGTGGATTACCCGTTGGTATTTCAAGTAAAGATATTTTTTTATTATCTAGTTTAAATAAGAATTTACATAATGCTCTAATTGAATTTCCATGAGCTGAAATTACAATATTTTTATTTTCTAACAATTTATTTTGAATATCAGAATTATAATATTCCATTACTCTCTCATAAGTATCTTTAAGTGACTCTGTGTCTGGAATTTTTTCTATAGGGATTTTTCTATAAGTCTCAATATTTAATGGGTGATATGGATTATTTCTACTTAAAGGGTCAGGCTTTACGTCCCAAGATCTTCTAAATTCATAAATTTTATCTTTACCAAGTTTTTCTCTCATTTCATCTTTATTTAAACCAGTTAATGCACCATAATGTCTTTCATTTAACTGCCACGCTCTTACAGGTTTTTTATTGTCCCTTAAAGTATCTTGAATGAACTTTAGGGTATTAATTGCTCTTAACTGAAAAGATGAAAAAAAGTAATCTATGTTTAGTTTTAACTCTTTAATATATTCGCCTGATTTGCAAGCCTCCAACTTTCCTTGTCCAGTAAGATCAATATCAACCCATCCTGTAAATCTTTTTTTCAGGTTCCATTCACTTTGTCCGTGTCTAACTAAAATTAAATGAGGCATATAATATATTTTGATAACTGATAACAGTGATAAAATAAATAAAATTATTATGAAAATTAAAAATAAAATTTCAATTTTAGGATTTCATTCATTTAACCTAATATTTATAATATTTTATTTATATCCAGGAAGTATATTTGGATGTTACCTATATAATGATTGCTATACCCAGCCTCAAATAACTACAAACTTTATGATTTCCTCTAGTTACTGGATTTCCTCTAATCATTTTTATGCATTTATTATTCTTTCAGTCTTAGGAATTTTTATTTATCGAAATACAAAAAAAATCAAATTTTTAACTATATATCTATTTTTATTATCAATTATTTTAGAATTATTTCACTTGATTATTCCAAACAGAGGATTTGAATTGAGTGATTTATTTGGAAATATTTTGGGTGTTATATTTGTAATTGTTATTTATGAGGTTAAAGATAGGTATGCTTAAACTTAAAAAATTTTTTTTAGTTCCAATACTTATTTTAATTTCAGCTTGTTCTTCCATACCCGAGAATACATCTAATAGTTGCTCAATTTTTAACGAAAGATACCTTTGGTACAAACATGTTAAAAGTACTGAAAAAAAATGGGGTACACCAATTTATGTTCAGCTAGCAATTATTAAGATGGAATCTGATTTTGATTGGCTGGCAAAACCCCCAAGAAAAAAGTTATTTAAGATTATTCCCTTTAAACGACCCTCAAGTTCTTTTGGGTATTCACAGGCAGTAAGGGGGACATGGGAGCAATATAAAAAAGAAACAGGGAATAAGCTGGCCACAAGAGCAAGGTTTAAAGATAGTGTAGACTTTATTGGTTGGTACACAGATAAAACTGAATCTATTTTAAAAATTTCTAAGAAAGATGTTTTTAGACAATATATTGCTTATCACGAAGGGTGGGGCGCTTATAAAAATTATAGGAATAACCAAAAAGTTGTTGGTTTAGCAAAAAAAGTAAAAAAACAATCAGATAAGTATGAATCACAATTAAAAAAATGTCAGAAAAGATTAAATAAAAATAAATATATTATTTTTTAACGAAGTTGTTTTTTTAATTCAATATCTACAGCATCAATTCTTTTAGTATTTTTCGCTAATACTAAATACATTGTCGGAGTTACATACAGTGTAAAAAAAGTAGATATAATCATTCCACCTAGGATAGTGGCACCAACAGCTAGTCTTGAAGCTTCACCAGCACCAGGCCCTATATTCCCTATAACTAAAGGCATCATGGCTATCATTGTGCTTATCGACGTCATCATTATCGGTCTGAATCTTAACAGGCAAGCCTCTTTAACAGACGCTTCAATATTTTTACCAGCGGTTCTAAGCTGATTTGCATATTCAACTATTAGAATACTATTTTTAGTAGATATACCAATAAGTATAACAAGTGCTATTTGTGAGAAAATATTAATGGAACTGTTTAAGAACAAGATAAAAACTAACCCTCCAAATAAAGCAAGCGGGACAGTTAACATAATAATAAATGGATGAATGAATGAATTAAAAGTTGCTGCCATTACTAAATATGCTGTCAAGAAAGCTAGTCCAAAAATAACAAATAATTCATTACTAGTTTCTTTAAGTTCCTCTGATTTTCCTTTCCATGCAATTTGATTATCTACACCAATTTCAGAAACTGTTTTTTCCAAATAAGATATTGCTTCTGTAAGAGTATAATTTTCCGATATATTCGCAGATATGGTGACAGCACTTTGCCTATTATATCTCGCTAGTTTTTTTGCTGAACCTTCTTCTTTAAATTCTACTAAGTTTGCTAGTGAAATTAATTTACCTGTAGTTTCTGATCTTATAAATATTTTAGCCAACCCTTCTTTTGCCCTTCTGTCTTCTAAGTATTGTTGAAGAATTATGGGATATTCTTTACCTAGTTTATTAAATTTAGTTACAGTTTTTCCTCCATAAAGAGTTTCTAAAGTTTTACCAATAGAATCAGTCGAGACACCTAAATCTTTAGCTTTATTTTTATTAATAATTAATTTTATTTCAGGTTTATCTCTTGAATAATCAGATTCTATTCTAGATAAATTTTTATTTATTCTTAGTTTAGATATCACTTTATTTTGCACACTCTCTAGCTCCTCGTAAGTATTGCCCAATATAACCATTTGAATCGGTTTATTGTAGCTAGAGACTCTAATAGATTGTGGGGAAATTGGAAAAGCTACAGTTTCCGGCACAGTTACTATTTTTCCAATTGCTTCCCTCATAATTGTTAGTGAACTTTTTTTTCTATCAGCCCAATTATCTAATAATGCAATGATTATAAAGCTGTTAAATGAATTTTTATTACTTCCAAAGCCAGGAACTCTCATAATAAATCTGTCATAAGGACTATCTTCAGCTTGAAGAAGAGGTATTAATCTTGCCTCAACATCTTGTGCCCGTTTTTCTGTATATTCAAATGAACTACCTTCATCAGTAAAACCAAGAACAAGGTATACCCCTCGATCTTCCATGGGCAGTAATTCTTTTTTTGTAAAAGTAAATAAAATACCAGACACAACAATGGTAAAAATGATGAATGAAATTACAATTTTTTTTTTATTTAACCAATAACTGAGAGTTTCTTTATAGAGGTTTAATAGTAATTTAAAAAATTTATCAAACTTAACGACAACAAAATTTTGCTTTGTTTGTTTTACTAAAAATTTACTAGCCAACATTGGAGACAGGGTAAGAGCTACAAATGAAGAGACTACAATAGAAACAGATAGTGCTATTGCAGTTTCTCTAAACAATGTTCCCGCAATACCATCAATAAAAATTAAAGGAAGAAAAACAGCCACAAGAATTAATGTAGTAGCTATGATGGCAAAACTAATTTGTTTTGAACCTTTGTATGCTGCAACTAAAGAATTTTCTCCATTTTCAATTCTGGTATAAATTGCATCAGTCATTATTAC
>Ga0114997_10001263_pt1 | contig 21168 bp, 20 predicted proteins | sample ArcticOcean_MG_C_2_FD_87045 | JGI IMG/M metagenome (GOLD analysis project Ga0114997, IMG submission 87045) | Marine microbial communities from western Arctic Ocean - ArcticOcean_MG_CB4_136 | ecosystem: Environmental > Aquatic > Marine > Oceanic | place: Arctic Ocean: Canada Basin | collected...
GACGCGGATGACCCCCTGGCTACCGGAGCGAGACACCGGCTTGACCACGCACGGGTAGCCGATTTCCGCCGCCGCGTTGGAGATCCGACCATCGGGCTGGACGACCCGATAGTCGGGCTGGGGGACCGACGATGCGGCCAGGCGCGCCCGCAGAGCCGCTTTGTCTCTCGTCGCGGCCACTGAGGCGGGCGGGTTGTGGGTCATGCCTAAGTGCTCGGACGCGGCGGCGGCCACCATCAACCCCTGGTCGTCAACGGCTAGCACCGCGTCGACCGGCCGACGGTCGTGGAGGGCCGCGATGATGCCCACGGCGGCGTCGACGTCACCCATGGGCACGACCACCGCCCGGTCGCCCATTGACGCGGCCATCATCTGGCGGCGCTCGGAGCCAACGATGACGTCGACATCGAGGCGGCTGGCGGCCGCCAGGAAGTCCGCAGCCCGGTAGGTGTCGGTCGGCAGGATGAGCAGCACGCGGCTCACGACCTCGGACCGGCGAAGCGGCGCGCGTCCTCGGCGGCATATCGACCGACGGTGGCGTCGATCCTTGAGGTCTTCTCGATGGCCGCGACGATCGAGTCGAGTTGTGTCGCCGGCAGGGCGCACGTCATCTCCTCGGGTCCCATACCGGTCCGCTGGCGACTGAGCGCACAGCCCACGCTCGCCGCCGGGACACCGTCCTCTTTTGCCATCGCCACGATGTGGCACTGCGGCTTTCCCCCGATCGATAGACCCGGTAGTGCATCGGACAGCACCATCAGCTGACGGGCGTTGACCCTCAAGAGCACTACGTCAGGCTCGACCGGGGCGTCCTGGAGCGGCGCGTAGACGACCGATCCTGGCCGCCCGGTCACCTTGGGCAGCTGCTCGAGAACGTCTGTGCCGACCCAGCCGGCGCCGACTAGCTCGGCGACGTCGCTGCGATCGACCACTTCGGTCGGCGCCAGCAGGCCATGGGTGACACTGCCCACGCTGCAGTTGCCGTGGTCCTCAGGCACCGTGTCGAACGCCCGCTCGGCTCCGTGCATCCAGAACACGCAGCCAGCAGAAACCCGACCCTGGCGACCATCCTCGGTCGCGGAGGGCATCGGGGCATCGAATCGGTCGACGCTCGGCGGCGGGCTGTCAGCGAAGCTGATAGCCACCGGGACCGTGGAGAGGCGGAGGACCTTGACGAGTCGTTCGCTGAGATCAGCCCAGTTCTGAAGGACCAGGGGATCTACCGCCTCGCGTGGCGCGTCGTGTGTCACGAGAACGACTGCCCGCTGGCGGCCTTAGTCGCTTCCACCGTGCAGACGTCAGTGACTTTCGCCTTCCCGGCAATTCTCATGAATCAGCCACCGAGGTAGCTCATCTCAACCTTGTCGAGGCCTACGGTATGGGACGACCTGGTTTCGGAGTACCGGTCGGAACGGTTCATCCACAGCCCGGACACCACCTCGTCAAGCGTCTCGTCGCTCGCACCGGCCCGCAGCACCTGGCGCAGGTCGGTGCCACCAGTAGCGAACAGGCAGGTGTAGACGCCACCCTCGGCCGAGACGCGAGCGCGTGTGCAGTCACCACAGAACGGTTGGGAGACCGAAGCGATGACGCCCACCTCTCCGGTTCCATCACGGTAACGCCACCGCTGAGCCACTTCGCCCCGGTAGGAAGAGTCCACCGGTTCGATCCCGAACTCCTGGTCCAGCATCTCCACGATGTACCGGGCCGGGACCACATCGTCGAGTCGCCAGCCGTTGGTGGTGCCGACGTCCATGTACTCGATAAACCGCAGTGTGTGGCCCGAGCCTTTGAAGTTCCTGGCCATGTCGAGGATGGAGTCGTCGTTGACGCCCCGTTTCACAACCATGTTGATCTTGATGGGAGCGAGCCCGGCCTCGGAGGCGGCGGTAATCCCGTCGAGCACTGTCTGCACACCGAAGCCGACGTCGTTCATAGCCATGAACACGGTGTCGTCCATCGAGTCGAGGCTGACCGTCACCCGGCTGAGCCCGGCCGCGGCCAGGTCCTGGGCTTTACGGCCGAGCAAGGCGCCGTTGGTGGTGAGGGCGATGTCCTCGACATCGGGGATCAGGGCTAGCTTGGCGATGAGTTCTTCGATCCCCTTGCGCATCAGCGGTTCCCCGCCGGTTAGGCGCAGCTTGCGGACCCCGTGACGCACGAAGGAGCGGGCCACCCGGTCGATCTCCTCGAAGCTGAGCAGCGCGTCACGGGCCAAGAACTCGTAGTCGCGGCCAAAGATCTCCTTGGGCATGCAGTACGTGCAGCGGAAGTTGCACCGATCGGTGACCGAGATGCGTAGGTCGCGGACAGGCCGGCTCAACGTGTCTAAGGGGCCCATCGTGCTGTGCGTGGTGATCGCCGGTTGAGTCATAATCTCGTCTCCCTGTGGCTTCGATTCTACTCTCATAGGAGGGTAATTCTGCAAGTTGTTACTTGTATATCTGGCGCAGCGGCCCTCCGGGCGGTAGACTTCAGAGCGTGATCGATGCTGTCAATAAGCCCCCGGTTGATCTTTCGCCCGCTCAACGGCAAGTCGTTGTCGCGCTCAAGAGGCGGGGGGAGGCATCGGCCGAAGAGCTGGCGGAGGCCCTAGGGATTACTCCTAGCGGTGTCCGTCAACACCTGGCCGCCCTCAAGGCCGCCAGGGTCGTCGCTGCCCGTCAGGAGCGGGGCCGGCCTGGTCGCCCGACAGACCTTTACCACAGCACCGATCTCGCTGAGGCCATGCTCCCCAAGGCCTCAGTCGACCTTTCGGTCGAGTTTCTTGGCCACATCGAGGAGGAAGACCCACAGCTCGTCTCCCGCATCTTCGAGCGCCGCCGAGATCGACGGGTCGCGCAAGCTCGGACGCAGCTGGCGGGCAAGAGCCTCGACGAGAAGATGGCGTTCCTCGCCGGCATGCTCGACGAGGAGGGATATCTGGCCGACTTCGAGAAGCTCGCTGGCGGGGCCTACAGGATGACCTTGCATAGCTGCGCTATCTGGGCCGTGGCATCCCGGTACGGCCAGGCCTGTACCACCGAGCTCGAGTTTCTCCGAGAGGTGCTCTCCGAGGTCGAGATCGAACGGGTTGCGCACAAAGCAGCAGGTGCCCACGCGTGCGCGTATGAGATCCGACCCCGTGATAGCCAGGCGGCTGCGCCTCGGCGGCGCCGGCCTGGTGCGAAACCGACAACGGGATGAGCTTGTTGCGTGACCAGGGAGGGAGCGGTCACCGCTGAGGTGCCCGACCACGAGCCGATCTGCGGCGCCACCTATCTACCCCGGAAGTTCAAGATCGGCTTCGCCTTCCCGGGCGACAACTGTGGAGACGTGTATACCCACGACATCGGGGTGATGCCCGTGCTCGACGGCGACTCGCTGCGGGCATTCACCGTGCTGGTCGGCGGCGGCCAGGGCAAGAACCACACCAACCCCGACACCTTCCCCCGGCTGGCCGACCCGCTGGCGACGCTCGCCACCGATAAGTCAGCCGGTCTTGCCTGCTGGTCCGCACTAGTTCTCGTTCAGCAGCGAGTCTGAGTTCACGTTCCGCGCCGCGCGATTGCCGAGAATGCAGGCGCGGAGGATCGATCCAAACGCCAGGGCGATACCGACGAACAAGATCAACGGCAGCAAGTCCGTTGTCCAAGCGAGCACCCCCACTGTGACGCCGGTGACCCCAAGAATGACGGCGGCCGTCTGTATCCCTGCTCGAGCGGCACGGTTCCCCGCGACCCAGGCCTCAGGCGACGCCATCGTGGCTCGGGTTCGAAGCCCGGCCCAGCGATTCGGCCCGAGTGCGCCCGTTGCGGCTCGGGCAGCAATGATCCACAGGACGACCGCACCCACGATTGGCATCACGCTCAGTGGCGCCGCGATGCCAATCGGCGACCCATCAACGGCCAATACATACCAGGTTGGGTTCACGACGAGGACGGTAGTTCTTCAGGCACTGTGACGAGGCCACCCTCCCGAACCTGCTTGAGCGCCCAAAGTCTCGCTGTATTCGGCCATCAAGGCGCTGAAAAACAAAGACAGGCTCGAACCGGCCAAGAAATCCTCCTATGTTCTGTGAACTGAAACCGGCGGTATGCGCCGGTTTCTGTTCACAGAACATTGGAATTGGGGGGAAGGGGATGCGTAGGGTTTGGGGATGATCGATGATGCGCGCCAGATCGAGAATCTGCTTTACTCGTACGCCGACCGCATCGACGGTGGCGACTTCGAAGGCCTCGCGGATCTTTTCGCCCACGGCCGTATTTGGGGGATGGAAGACGCGCCGCCGGAGGCCGTGTTCGAGGGTCGGGCTGGTGTGCTCCAGCTCTACGAAAACACCACACGTCGTTATGAGGACGACGGCACGCCGAAGACACACCACATCACGACGAATGTCGCTGTCGAGGTCGCGGACGACGGGGCCACGGCACACTCGAAGGCGTATTACTGCGTGATGCAAGCCACCGATGCCTTACCGCTCCAACCAATCATCACGGGTCGTTATCGCGACACGTTTCACAAGATTGATGGGGAGTGGTGGTTCGACACCCGGATCATGTTTGTCAATCAAATGGGTGACCTCTCGCACCACCTGAACTTCGAGTTGTAGATGGCCGGTTCCCAAACCTGACGCACCGTCAGATACTCTCGTCGGATGGCCGAATCTCTTGCGGACTTCCCGAAGATCATCAGCGTCGACGACCATGTGGTCGAGCCGGCCCACGTCTGGCAGGACCGTCTCCCTGAGAGGTACAAGGACGCGGGCCCCAAGATCGTGATCGCGCCGCAGGGCGACATGACCCTGGTTGACGGCGCCTGGGTCGAGACTCCCGGCAGTGGCGACAAGATGGCGGCCTGGTGGCACTACGAGGATCACCGTTACCAAATCAAGGAAATGATCGCTTGCGCGGGCACCCCACCTGAAGAGGTGACCATGCAGGGTGTCACCTATGACGACATTCGCCCGGGCTGCTACGAACCGAAGGCTCGCCTGGCCGATATGGACCTGAACCATGTGGAGGCCTCTCTCTGCTTCCCGAACTACCCCCGCTTTTGTGGTCAGCTGTTTGCCGAGCGAAAAGACATGGAGCTGTCGAAGCTCTGTGTTGAGGCCTACAACGACTGGATGGTCGAGGAATGGTGTGGCGACTCCGGTGGCCGCCTTCTCCCGCTCTGCCTGGTGCCGCTCTGGGATGCGGAACTGGCGGCCGCAGAGATTCGTCGCAATGCTGCCCGCGGTGTGAGGGCTGTGGCCTGGTCTGAGCTTCCCGCCTGGCTCGGCTTGCCCTCGATCCACAGCGGCTACTGGGAACCCTTCTTCACTGCTTGCGAAGAGACAGGCACCGTCATCACGATGCACATTGGGTCGGGCACGAAGACCGTGAAACCGGCCGACGACGCTCCCACGATCGTGACCGCGGCGATGATCTCCGCCAACAGCGCGGCATCAATGATCGACTTCCTGTTCTCCGGGGTACTTGTTCGTCACCCGAACCTGAAGCTCATGTACGCCGAGAGCCAGATTGGCTGGATTCCTTACTACCTCGAGCGGGCCGACGACAGCTACAAGACCCACATGTGGGCGCAGGGCGAAGATCGGCTTCCGGAACCGCCGTCGTACTACTACTACCGGCAGGTCTATAGCTGCTTCTTCAAGGACACCGCCGGTATGAAGTTGCTCGACGAGGTCGGGGTCGACAACGTGCTCTTCGAGACGGACTATCCCCATAGCGACGGCACGTTTCCGCATTCACGCGAGACCGCATTCTCACTTTTCGGCCATCTTGATGACGAGACCGTCTACAAGTTGGCCCGGGGCAACGCCATCAAGCTCTTCGATCTGCCCTTCGCCTAACAGACTTGGCAGATTTTGCTGCCGGCGCACAGGTGTATACACTCTGGTTTACACATGGCTCCCGTACCCGAGACCCGACGTCTGCTCCCCGCGGCCGAACGATTGGCGTCCATTGAACGCGCCGCAGCGCGAGCTTTTGGCCGCACGGGTTTCTCGCAGACCTCGATGACCGATGTGGCCGCCGAGGCCGGCGTCACGAAGGTGCTGGTGTACCGCCACGTCGACTCCAAGGCCAGTCTCTACCGCTCAATCGTTGAGCGGGTCTCCGACACCCTTCGCCAAGAGTTCGCCGAAGCGCTCGCAGACGACGCCGCTGATCCGGCCACCGTTGCTCACCTCTCCACCGCCCGTCTCGATCCCGACGGCTACCGCCTGCTCTTTCAGCACGCCGAGCGGGAACCCGAGTTCGCCGGTTACGCGGGCGAGATCATGGCGATCATTGTCGATGTCGCCGACATGGCATTTGGGGCCCACGTTGCCCCTCACCTGCGAAAATGGGCGACCGAGGTCACCTTTCGCTGGCTTGTTCAGGCCGTGCTGACATGGCTCGATCACGGCACACCCGCCCACGACGACGAGTTCGTCGCCACCACTTCTGCGGGGCTCGCCTCGTTCGTTGCTCAACTCACCGGAGTTCCCCGATGACCACCACTGAATCCCCGCTCGACGATCTGGGTTTCGACCCGGACGCACTGAATCAGCGTTATCGCCAGGAGCGAGACAAGCGCATTCGCTCCGATGGCAACGAGCAATACGTCGAGGTGATTGGCGACTTCTCTCGGTATGTCGACGACCCCTACATCGACGTACCGATCGAGCGTGAGCCGAGCACAGCCGAGGTCGAGGTTGTTGTCGTTGGTGGCGGCTTCGGTGGACTTCTCGCCGGTGCCCGTTTGGCCGATGCGGGCATCACCGATGTCCACATAGTCGAGAAGGGGGGCGACTTCGGTGGCACCTGGTACTGGAATCGTTATCCCGGCGCCATGTGTGACATCGAGTCATACATCTACCTGCCGTTGCTCGAAGAGACCGGCTTCATGCCAGCCGAGAAGTACACGAAGGCCAAGGAGATCCTGGCCCACAGTCGCACGATCGGCGAACACTATGGCCTCTACGAGAATGCGCTCTTCCAGACGGAGGTGAAGAGCGCCGAGTGGGACGAAACCAGCGGCCGTTGGACTGTCCGCACATCGAAGGGCGACGCGATCCGCGCCCGTTTCGTGATCATGTCGAGCGGCCCACTCCACCGCCCGAAGTTGCCGGGAATCCCCGGCGTCGATCTCTTCGAGGGTCACACGTTCCACACGAGCCGGTGGGACTATGAGTACACGGGCGGCGACCCCGACGGTGGTCTCAAAGGCCTCAAGGGCAAACGCATCGGCATCGTCGGCACGGGCGCCACGGCCATCCAGTGCGTTCCCCATGTCGGTGCAGCGGCCGATCACCTCTACGTCTTCCAGCGCACGCCTTCCTCGGTGGACGTCCGCGACAACACTCCGACCGACGCGGACTGGGCTGCGTCCCTCGAACCGGGTTGGCACCGCGACCGGATGGAGAACTTCAACACCCTTTTGTCGGGCGGGTTCGCCGACAAGGATCTGGTGATGGACGGGTGGACGAGCATCGTCGGCAAGTTCATGGAGATTGCCCGGAAGCAGGGCTCGGACTTCTCCCCCGCCGGCGTCGGCAAGACCATGGAGTTGGCGGACTTCACGAAGATGAACGAGATCCGCGCTCGAGTCGACGAGGTCGTGGCCGATGTCGACACTGCCGAGGCCTTGAAGCCCTGGTATCGACAGTTCTGCAAGCGCCCGTGTTTCCACGATGACTATCTCGGCACCTTCAATCGGTCCAACGTGCAACTCGTCGATACCGATGGCAAGGGCGTCGATGAGATCACGGCCAAGGGCATTGTGGTCGACGGCGTTGAGTACGAGATCGACTGCCTGATCTACGCCACCGGGTTCGAGGTGGGCACAAGCTTCACCCGCAGATCCGGTTGTGAACTAACCGGTCGCGACGGACTGACGCTCACGGACAAGTGGGCCGACGGTGTGCGCACGATGCACAGCATGTTCAGTCGTGGCTTCCCGAACTGCTTCATCGTCAGCCAGTCGCAGGGCGGCTTCACGGCCAACTTCCCGCACATGCTCGACGAGATCAGCACCCACATTGGCTATGTGATCAGTCAGATGGATGCGCAAGACGTCCAACGTGTCGAAGTGACCGTGGAAGCCGAAGAGGAGTGGGTCCAGGAGATCATCAACTCCGCCCGTGACACCGCGGCCTTTCAGGAGAGCTGCACGCCCGGCTACTACAACAATGAGGGAACGCCCTCCGGACGGGCGGCCCAAAACGGCCCCTACGGCCGGGGCAACCTGAAGTTCTTCAAGCTGCTCTCCGAGTGGCGTGAGGCGGGCGATCTCGCTGGCCTCGAATTGAGCTAGTTGACGGGCGCGCTGAGGGTACGAGCGAGGGCGCTGATCTCGACGTGGGTGTCAACACCATCGACCTCGTGGAGCCACGCCCGGTTGCGTCGGTGCAGGTCAGCGGTGTCGTCGTAGCGATTGAGAAACACTTCCACGGCGAAGCCGTCGAGCGCGCCGAGGGCGAGCCGCACCGCGTCGATCGTGCCCAGCCCGGCATCCGCGACCAAGAGGACAACGTCGGGTTCGTACGCGGCGAGGCACTGCACACAGTCGGCGGCGTCGGCCACCGGTGAACGAACGCCGCCGACGAGCTCGACGAACCCGAGCTCGGCATCTTCGGGCCAGATCGTTTCGGCGACGAGGTCGTCGACTTGCGGCCGCGGTAGCCGGAGAAAATCGGCGGCCATCGGCGGTGCCATCGGTGTGGGCAGCCAGCGGTGAGGAGGGCACACCGACTCGGGCGGCTCCCCCGTTGCGTCGCCGAGCACCTCCGCATCGGTGGGCGCCGAATCATCGGGATCAAACGACTGCACTGGCTTGCGGACGGCCACCCGGAGACCGTCGGCCCGGCAGGCGCCGAGCACGTGGGCGGTAGTCCATGTTTTGCCGATCTCGGTGGCCGTGCCGACGACACCAATGAGCTTCACGACAACAACTCGGCGGCCTTGAGCCCGGCGATGAGGGCATCTACTTGGGCCTGGGTGTGGGCGGCGCTGAGGGTGACACGGAGACGCGACGTGCCAGGCGCCACTGTGGGGGGCCGGATCGCGGGCACAAGAATCCCCGCCTCGAGGAGCGCTGCCGCGGCCGCAACGGTGTCGGCTTCCGCTCCGACCACGATCGGCACGATCGGCGACGGGTGGCCGGGTGAAAGCTGATCGGTGAAGCCCCGCACTCGCTCGATCAATGCGGTCCCCTCGGCGCTGCGAGTGATCTGCACGGCCGCCAGCGCGGCGGCAGTGTCGGCCGGGCTGAGACCCGTGGTGAAGATGAAGGGACGGGTTCGATTGATCAGTAGGTCGATCACCGCTCGATCGCCACAGGCGGCGCCGCCCATGGCCCCGAGACCCTTCGAAAGGGTGACGACCTTGAGGAGATCGAGTCCGGCGATCTCCGACAGCGGTTCGAGGGCGGGACCAAAGACCGAGTGTGCTTCATCGAGAATGAGTAGAGCGCCGCGGCGGGCACACACCTCGCCGAGTTCGAGCACGGGTGCTTCGTCGCCGTCCATAGAGAACACGGCATCGGCCACCACGATCGCCCGATCAGCGGTTCGCTCGGTGAGCAGTCGATCGATGTGTTCCACATCATTGTGCGCCGCCACCGCGATTGGCGAGCGACTCATCCGACAGCCGTCGATGATCGACGCGTGGTTCAACTCATCGCTGACGACGAGACAGTCGGGTCCGCCGAGGGTTGCCAGAACGCCGATGTTCGTGGCAAAGCCGGTGGGAAAGATCAGTGCGGCTTCAGTGTCTTTCCAGGAGCTGAGCTCGGCTTCGAGTTCGTCGTGAACGGGTCGAGAGCCGACGACAAGCCGACTGGCGGTGGCGCCGGCACCCCACTTGTCGATGGCCGCCTTGGCTGCATCCATAACCGCGGGATGGGAGGAGAGTCCCAGGTAGTCGTTGGACGCGAAGGACACGACTTCGCGACCGTCGAGCTGGCCCACTGGTCCGAGGGCGTCGAATGTCCGCGTGACGCGCCATTGGTCGGCGTCGCGTATTCGGGTGAGTTGCGATTCGGCCCAGTCGGCGAAGGCGGTCACGCCGCGTGCTCCGCGGCCGCCAGCATGCCGGTGGTGATCGCCTCGAGATCGTCGGCTGAGCTGACGTAGGGCGGCATGGTGTAGAGCAGGCGGCCGAAGGGCCGGAGCCAAAGGCCGCGATCGAGGAGCAGCTGTTGTGTCGCGGCCATGTCGACCGGCTCGTGCATCTCGAGGACCCCGATGGCACCGAGCACGCGGACATCAGCGACGCTCGGGAGATCTTGAGCGGGCGCCAACCCGACTTTCAAGGCCGCCTCGATTCCGTCGACCTCGGCCTTCCAGTTGCGGGTGTCGAGGAGTCCCAATGAAGCGTTGGCGACCGCCGCGGCGAGTGGGTTGCCCATAAATGTTGGCCCGTGCATGAGGGCCCCGCTCTCGGCTTTGTTCGCACCCTCCGCAACTTCGGTGGTGCACATCGTGGCCGCCATCGACATGTAGCCGCCCGTGAGGGCCTTGCCGACACACATGATGTCGGGCGAGATGCCGGCGTGTTCGCAGGCGAAAAGCTTCCCGCTGCGGCCGAACCCGGTGGCGATCTCGTCGGCGATGAGCAGTACCCCCGCCTGGTCGCAGAGGCGGCGGACTTCGGCGAGATAGTCCGGTGCGTAGAAGCGCATGCCGCCCGCGCCCTGCACGATGGGTTCGAGGATGACCGCCGCGATCGTGTCGACACCGTCATCGAGAAGGTGGCGGAATTCGGCGAGATGGGCGTCTTCGAATGTTTCGCCAAACGGTGGTTCGGGTGCAGGAGCGAAGAGCTGGCTCGGAAGGATGTCGGCGAACATGGAATGCATGCCATTGACCGGGTCGCACACCGACATGCAGGCGAGAGTGTCGCCGTGGTAGCCGTTGCGAACAGTCAGGAGTTTCGACCGTTCGGGCCGACCAACGCCGCGCTGGTATTGCAGCGCCATCTTGATCGCCACCTCCACCGACACACTTCCGGAGTCCGCGAGGAAGACGTGTTGGAGCCCGGCGGGGCTCATCGCCACCAGGCGCTCGCAGAGCTCAATCGCCGCGGGGTGAGTGATCCCGCCGAACATCACATGAGCGACCGCGTCGAGTTGGGTGCGTATTGCGTCATCGAGGACCGGATTGCGGTAGCCGTGGATCGCCGCCCACCACGAGGACATTCCGTCGACCGCCGTGCGGCCGTCGGCGAGAAGCAAACGGGTGCCCTCGGCGCCGACGATGGGAACGGCCGGGGCCGATGACGGCATCGACGCGTAGGGGTGCCAAACCGTGGCCCGATCGCGGGCTTGAAGATCGTCGGCGTCATACATGTGCGGGTGACTCTAGGCGGATGATCTAGGGCTGGGCCACCGTAAGACATCGCTCCCAGATCGACGTGCGGTAAGAATTGCCGTGCTGAGATTACCGCCTTAAGCTCGGCCGGAATGACGCAGACTCTGCTGGCCCCAGTCATCCGTTCGATGCTCGACACGAACGACACGCAGTTTTTCCAGAACCGCGACGACATGCTTGAGCAACTGGAGATTATCGAGAGTCTCCTCGATGAAGCCGAGGCCGGAGGTGGGCCCGCTCGTATGGAGCGACTGCGTTCTCGCGCCAAGTTGCCGATCCGCGAACGCATTGCCAACGTGCTCGATCCCGACAGTCCCTTCCTGGAGATCAGCCCGCTCGCGGCCTACCGCTCCGACTATGTGATGGGTGGAGGCATGGTGGTCGGCATCGGTGTGATCGCCGGTGTTGAGTGCGTGATCATGGGCAACGATCCGACCGTGTTGGCGGGCGCGCTCACGCCTTACGCCAGCAAGAAGTGGATGCGGGCGTTGGAGATCGCTCGCGACAACAAGATCCCCTATGTCAGCTTCGTCGAGTCGGCCGGGGGCGACCTTCGGGTGGAGACGGGTGGAGACGACGGCCGTCGCCGTGTGCAGACAGATCACTTCGCCGAGTCGGGTCGTTTCTTTTACGAGATGATCGAGCTGTCGAAGCTCGAGATCCCAACCGTCTGTGTGGTGTTTGGATCTTCCACGGCCGGCGGCGCGTACCAACCAGGTCTGTCGGATTACACGATCATGGTGAAGGAACAGTCGAAGATGTTCCTGGCCGGTCCCCCGCTTGTGAAGATGGCGACTGGCGAAGAAACCGACGACGAGACACTCGGTGGGGCCGAGATGCACACCACCGTGTCGGGCGGCGGCGACTATTTCGCGGAAGACGAGATGGATGCCCTGCGCATGTGTCGTGAGGTTGTGTCGCACCTCAACTGGCGCAAGAAGGGGCCTGAGCCTCGGTTCGAGGTCGAACCGCCGATCTATGACCCCGGGGAGCTTTTAGGCATCATGAGCCGCGATCTCGTGAAGCCGGTGGACGTGCGCGACGTGATCGCTCGTGTCGTCGACGGCTCCCAGTTCGAAGAGTTCAAGCCTCGTTGGGGTTCCACGCTCGTCTGCGGTTGGGCATCGATTCACGGGTATCCGATTGGTGTTCTCGGCAACAACGGCCCGCTCTACCCCGACGCCGCGCAGAAGGCCGCGCACTTCATCCAGCTCAACAACACAATCGACGTGCCGCTCGTGTTCCTGCAGAACATCACGGGCTACATGGTGGGCAAGGACTTCGAGGCTGACGGCATCATCAAGAAGGGGTCGCAGATGATCAATGCGCTCGCCAACTCCACGGTGCCGCACCTGACCGTCATCCTCGGGTCCAGCTATGGCGCCGGCACCTACGGCATGTCGGGACGGGCGTTCGGCAATCGCTTCACGTTCCTGTGGCCGACCGCGAAGATCGCGGTGATGGGTCCGAAGCAGATCGCCGGCGTGATGTCGCAGGTGCGTCGAGGCCAAGCTGCTCGCGCCGGCATTGAGTTCGACGAGGAGGCCGATGCGGAGACGATTGCCGCCGTCGAAGCCATACAGGAGAAGGGCTCACACGCCCTTCGGGCGACGGGGGCGATCTCCGACGACGGAATCATCGACCCCAGAGACACCCGGCAAACGCTGGGGATGTGCCTGTCGGTGGTGCGGGCCGAAAATATTGAAGGTGCCGACGGATATGGAGTGTTCCGGCTGTGAGTACCACCACGCGCTTCCACACCCTTCTCGTCGCCAATCGGGGCGAGATCGCCTGCCGTGTATTCCGCACGGCCCGAGCCATGGGTCTTCGCACCGTGGCCGTTTTTGTCGAAGCCGACAGCGACGCGCTCTTCGTCCAAGAGGCCGACGAGGCGGTTCGTATCGATGCCTATCTCGACGGTGAAGCCGTCGTTGCCGCCGCCGTCGCGACCGGCGCAGGCGCTATCCATCCCGGCTACGGCTTCTTGGCCGAGAACGCCGGATTCGCGACTGCAGTCGTCGCTGCTGGCATCGCCTGGGTCGGCCCGTCGACCGAGGCCATTGCTTCGATGGGCGACAAGATCGAAGCGAAGAAGCTGGCGGTCGCCGCCGAGGTTCCCGTGCTGGAGTCGACCGATGATCCGGCCGAGTTCGCCAACATTGGGTTTCCGCTTCTGATCAAGGCGGCCGCCGGTGGCGGCGGCAAAGGAATGAGAGCCGTTGAGTCAGCCGACGGGCTTGAGGACGCGATCCAAGCCGCCCAACGTGAGGCGTTGAGCGGTTTCGGTGATGACCGAGTGTTCGCCGAACGTTACGTCCCGCGGGCTCGCCATATCGAGATTCAGATACTCGGTGACCAGCACGGCAACCTTGTTCACCTCGGCGAACGCGAATGCAGCATCCAGCGTCGTCACCAAAAGGTGATCGAGGAATCGCCTTCACCATTTGTTTCCACTGAAATGCGGGCCGTGATGGGCGAAGCCGCCCTCAGGCTCGCGTCGGCGCTCAGTTATGCGTCGGCGGGCACTGTCGAGTTCCTGGTCGACAACGACAGCGGCGAGTTCTTCTTCCTCGAAGTGAACACCCGGCTCCAGGTCGAACATCCGGTGACGGAAGAGGTCACCGGGATCGACCTCGTTCGCGAACAAATACGCGTCGCCATGGGTGAGCCACTCGGCTACGACCAGCCGGCCATCGGCTTCGCCGGACACGCCATCGAGGCGCGCCTTTACGCCGAAGATCCGACCAACGATTTCCTGCCCGCGATCGGCGAGTTGGAGGCCTTTGAACCCGCTGCGGAGCCTTCCGTTCGCTGGGATACAGGCGTGGGCCCGGGTTCCGTTACCACGGTCGACTTCGACCCGATGATCGCCAAGGTGATCGCCACCGGCCCAACCCGTGGTGAGGCGGCGGGCACGTTGGCCCTCGCGCTTGAGCGGCTGCACGTTGGTGGCACCATCACCAACCGAGACTTCCTGGCCGCGACTCTGCGCCACGATTCGTTCATTGCGGGCGACACCACCACCGATTTCATCGAGCGAGTGGCACCCGCTCGTGGCCGCGAGATAGCAGACTCCGAGCGACGCTGGCTAGCGGTTGCCGCCGCTATGTGGCTCCAGGGCGCCAACCGCTCCGGAGCCACCACGTTGCCGTCGATCTCGAGCGGCTTCCGCATCGGGCGGTTGGCCCCGGAGAGGGTCCAACTCGGTCATGGCGACGAAGAGATCGTCGTTTACTACCGGGCGAACCGCAACAACTCGTTCCGGATCGGCCAGGACGAGACCGAGGGCGTGGCCGTCGTCCACGCATGGTGGAACGAACGGCTGGATCTCGAGTTCGATGGGCGGCGCCGGGTCATGCGGGTCACGAGGGCGGGCCAACACCTCCACCTCACTGGTGGTGGCGGTGGAATCAGCTTCGAGCTAATTCCTCGGTTCTCCGTTCCTGAGCCAGAGATCCCCGGTGGCGCCATCGCCGCGCCGATGCCGGGGAAGGTGATTGAGTTGAGAGTCGGAGTGGGCGACACCGTCGAGGCCGGACAGGTCGTTGCGGTGCTCGAAGCCATGAAGATGGAGAACCATCTGCGGGCCGCCGAACACGGCACCGTCACCGAAATTCGAACCGCCGTGGGCGACCAAGTAGAGAAGGATGCACTACTTATGGTGATCGACCCTGGATCTGAGGAAGGTGGCTCCGATGAATGAGCCCATTCGGATCGCGAATTGTTCGGGCTTCTACGGCGACCGTCGTAGCGCCGCTCGCGAGATGGTGGAGGGCGGCGATATTGGTGCCCTCACCGGCGACTGGCTGGCTGAGCTCACGATGCTCATCCTCGCTCGTACCCAGGCGAAACGGCCGGGCTCGGGTTATGCCCGCACTTTCGTCCAGCAGATGGAAGAGGTAATGGGGACGTGCCTCGACAAGGGCATCAAGGTGGTCAGCAATGCGGGCGGCCTCGACCCCGATCATTGCGCCGAAGCCGTGCAGGAAGTGGCCGACAAGCTCGGCCTCTCCCCCACGATCGCCTACGTCAACGGCGACAACATCCTTCCCCGACTCGACGAGTTCGCCGCGGCCGGGATCGAGCTGATGAACTTCGAGACCGGCGAGGCGGTCGCTCCCGTCGACTACATCTCGGCCAACGCGTATCTCGGGGCATGGGGCATAGTTGATGCGCTGAACCGAGGCGCCGACATCGTGGTCACGGGCCGAACCACCGATGCTGCCATCGTGTGTGGTCCAGCCGCCTGGCACCACGGGTGGACCCGAGAACAGCTCGACGAGATGGCGGGCGCCGTTGTTGCCGGCCATGTCATCGAGTGTGGCACCCAGGCCACCGGAGGCAACTACTCCTTCTTCACCGAGATCGAAGGTCTCGAACGACCGGGCTTCCCGTGGGCCGAAGTGGCCGCTGACGGCTCGTCCGTGATCGGCAAACATGAAGGCACCGGCGGCGGTGTCACCGTTGGCACGGTCACCTCACAACTTCTCTATGAGATCGGTGGCCCGGGTTATCTCGGCCCCGACGTTACGAGCCGGTTCGACACCATCAGCCTTGAGCAGACTGGCCCTGACCGCGTGCGAATCTCTGGGGTGAAAGGGCAGGCGCCCCCCGACACGCTGAAGGTGTCGATGAATTCCTGGGGCGGCTTCCGCAGCGACCTGAGCATCGCTCTCACCGGCCTCGACATCGAAGCGAAGGCGACGCTCGTCGAACGAGCGTTCTGGCGCTCGTCTCGGTTCGGGCCTGATGAATTCGAGAATGTCACGACCCAAGTGGTGCGCACCGACAAAGACGACCCGGCCAGCAACGAGGAGGCGGTGGGAGCGTGGCGAATCACGGTGAAAGACAGCGATGAGGCCAAGACGAAGTCGATCGGTTCGGCCATGAACGATCTGGCGCTGGCGTCGATTCCCGGGTTCTTTGGATTGGGCGGCGGCGGTCTCGGCAAACCGTTTGGGGTGCACACCTCGGGCCTGGTCCCCCGTGACCTGGTTCCCCAACACGTGGTGGTGCTCGGCGGCGAGCGCACCGTCGTCGATTCCGACGCGCCCGCGGCCGCTCCTTCCGTCGGGGCCGTCATGCCCATGCCGGCACCCGCGCCGAACGGTGACACCGTGCGGGCTGCGCTCGGACGAGTGATCGGAGCCCGGTCCGGCGACAAGGGCGGCAACGCGAACCTGGGAGTCTTCGTGCGCTCAGCCGAGGCGTATGCCTGGCTCGACAAGCTGCTCACGACCGAGAAGCTCCGTGAGTTGATGCCGGAGGCCGCCGACCTGAGAATCGAGCGCTTCGCCCTTCCCAATATTTGGTCGATCAATTTCCTGATCCATGGCATTTTGCAGCGCGGTGTTGCGTCGTCGACCCGCCAGGACGGCCAAGCCAAGGGCTTGGGCGAATGGCTGCGAGCCCGCCACGTCGACATTCCCACCACACTGCTCGGAGAGGGCTAGATGGACTTCGACTTCCCACCCGACGACGATCCCCGCCGCACCGCGATTCGCCAGTGGCTGGAAGAGAATCCGGCGCCGTCGGCCGATGACCTTCTGGTGCAGGGGTACATCGTTCCCCACTGGCCCGCCCCGCACGGACTCAGCGCCGATCCAATGCATCAGATCATCATCGACGAGGAACTCGCCCGAGCCGGTGTGCGCCGGCCGAGCAACCCGATCGGCATCGGCTGGGCTGCACCCACCATCCTGCAGTACGGCACCGATGAACAGAAGCAACGCTTCCTCCCCGGTCTGTTGACGGGCAGGGACATTTATTGCCAGATGTTCAGTGAGCCCGATGCCGGGTCTGACTTGGCCAGTCTTGCAACCCGAGCTGAGAAGGATGGCGACGAATACGTCATCAACGGATCGAAGATCTGGACTAGCGGTGGCCACCACTCGAAGTACGGAATCCTGATCGCCCGGACCAACCCGGACGCGCCGAAGCACAAGGGCATCAGCTACTTTGTCTGCCCGACCGACCTTCCCGGCATCACGATGACGCCAATCATCGACATGACCACGGCGTACAGCTTCAACCAGACGTTCTTTGACAACGTTCGTTTGCCCGCCGAATATCTGATTGGTGACGAGAACGACGGCTGGCGGCTCGCCAAAGTCACGCTCGCCAACGAGCGCGTTTCGCTTAGCTCCGCGGGCTCGCTCTGGGGCGCGGGGCCATCAGCCGAGAAGCTCATCGAACTTATTCGGGACAACGGCGGGCTCGAAGACCCCGTGATGCGGGATCGGGTGGCGAAACTTCACATCGAGGCCGAGGTGCTTCGACTGAACCGCGCTCGCAGCCTGAGTGCCCGCCTCAACGGCAAGACCCCAGGCCCGGAAGCGTCGATCCAGAAGATCATGGCCGATGAACATGGTCAACACGTGATGGAACTGGCGAAGGACCTCGTCGGTGCGCAGGGTTTGCTGGAAGGGTCGGGGCCCGTCGGCGACCTGCCCCAGTCGATGCAGAGCGGCGCGACCGAGGTGAACTTCGACGGTGTGATGCCGGGCGTCGACCGCATCTGGCACTACGGCTTCTTGTTCTCGCCCGCGCTTACCCTGGGCGGCGGCACCTTCGCTGTACAGCGAAATATTGTGGCAGAAATGGTGCTCGGACTTCCTCGTGAGCCGAATGTCGAAAAGGGTATGACCTGGAAGGAGACTCGCTCACGGTGAGTGGATCGGGCGCGCCTTCGATCACGCTTGAGGAGCGTTTGGCTGCGGTCCCGCGCCCGATGCCGGTGATGAGGCGCGAGGAAGCGGCCGCGCTTACCGCTCGCCAGCGGGAGATCCTCGATGATCTCATCGCGCTCATGTCTGAAGGTTTCGCCCATCTCACCATGGCCGACATCGCGGGCCGACTCGGGTGTTCGCTACGCACTCTCTACGGCATCGCCCCCAATCGCGACCTTCTCGTGTTGGTTGCGTGTGATCGCTCGCTCTGGGCTACAGGGCGAGTTGCCCGACGAACCGTCGGACCGACCGGCGATCTGCAGCCGCTCGACGGTGTCCGCCGGTATCTCCTGGCCGCAACGCGGGCGGTCGGCGCAACGACACCACAGTTCGCCGCGGACCTCACCCGGCTGCCCGGTGGCCTTGAGCTCAGCGATGCCCACACGCAGTATCTGATCGCAATCACGAAGGAGCTGCTCGACATCGCGGTAGAGCGGGGCGACATCGCCGCGGTCGACACCAACACGGTTTCATTTGCTCTCGCGAGTATCTCCAACGTCTTCACCCAGCCCCACGTGATCGACACGCTCGCTGGCTCACCGAAGGCCGCCGCCGATCAGATCATCGACATCATTCTCCGGGGCCTCGTCGCCCCCAACCAATAGCGGAGCTTCCATGCACGTCACCGACGTTCTCGCCGACCTCGTCGCCGAGCAACACGCACTCGATCCCATCGTTCGACAACTGTCCGACGAGGACTGGATCACCTCCACTGCTTCACCGCTTTGGACAGTGACCGAGCAGGTCGCCCATCTCACCTACTTCGACCACGCCGCCGCGTTCGCGATCAATACGCCCGACCGTTGGGACGAAGAGACGAAGCGTCTCTTTGGTGCCGCCGGGGAGGGCGATGTGGGCGTGGACAACCTCACCCTCGGAGCGGTAAGTGACCTCCCGGCGTCGGAACGGCATGGTGCTTGGCTGGTTGGGCGCAACGCGCTCGAACAGGCCGGCCAAGCCTTGGCCGACGACGCTCGTGTGCCCTGGTACGGGCCTTCGATGGGGGCCAAGTCGTTTCTTACTGCTCGGCTGATGGAGTGCTGGGCCCATGGCCAGGACATCGTCGATGCCGTCGGCGCGAGCCGCGATGCTTCGGATCGTCTTCGTCATATCGCCCAACTCGGCTTCATCACTCGTGGGTGGACGTACATCAACCGCAAAATGGAGATGCCCGAAGGTGACGTGCGGGTGGTGCTTGATGCACCGTCGGGCGACACCTGGCTGTGGGGCCCCGAAGACGCGACTTCCACGGTTCACGGTGCGGCCGAAGCCTTTTGTTTGGTGGTTACTCAGCGCCGCAACCTCGCCGACGTCACGCTCGATGTGCAGGGTGATGTCGCGGCCGACTGGTTGAACATGGCGCAGGCCTTCGCGGGCCCACCTACCGACGCACCGACCGCAGGGACCTTCACATGAGCGTTGTACTCACCGAGACCACCCGCGGCGTCACCACGATCACGCTGAACGACGACGAGAACCGCAACGCCCTCGGCCCCGACTTGATCGAAGGTCTGATGGACGCGATCGACGCGGCGGATGCCGATCCGAGCGTGCGAGTGATCGTGCTCACCAACAACGGATCAGTCTTCTGCGCAGGCGCCAACCTCAAGACGGGCAACCAGGGCCGAGCGGGTTCACCGACAGGGATGGACCTGTTCAGCCGCTTCCGAAAGTCCCCAAAGCCCTTCGTCGGAAAGATCAACGGACATTGTGTCGCCGGTGGGATGGGCCTAGCCGCGGCCATGGACATTGCGGTGGCTGTTGATACGGCCAAGTTCGGTTTCACCGAGGTTCGTATTGGTGTGGCCCCGGCCATGATCTCGGTGCTGTGTCTGCCGAAGATGCGCCCCGCCGATGCTGCGGCAGCCTTTCTGCGAGGGAATCGGTTCTTGGCCCTGGAAGCGGTCCGTCTGGGTCTGATCAACGAGGCGGCCCCCGCCGATCAGCTCGACGCCTCGATTGACGCGATCGTCGACGACCTCCGTATGGCCGGGCCCAACGCCCTGGCCGCGACAAAGAGCCTGCTCACAACCATTCCTGGGATGTCGGTGGACGACGCCTTCGAGTGGACGGCGAAGCTCTCAGCTGATCTCTTCCGCCAGGACGAGGCCCGGGAAGGCATGACTGCCTTCCGCGAAAAACGACCACCGAACTGGGTCGGTGAGATCGACGAGTGAGACGCGTTACCGCAGCGAGAGCTGAAGCTGCGAGGTCAACATCGCCACGAGTTGTTTGGCCGTGTCGTCGACCGCGACCGGCAACGTGAGACGGGCGGTTCGGTGGAGAACCACGAAGCCATACACGCTCGAGACGAAGAGGCGGGTCCAGTGGATTCGGGCGGTCTCGTCGAGGCCACAGGATGCGAGCACGATCTCGAGGGGTCGGCCGACTGCGTCGATGGCGGCCTGGAGTTCGGGGTCGTTCTCCGCCGGATGGAGTGCCGCCTCGTAAAGGGTCGGGCGGTTCTGGGCGAACGAAAGGTGGGCTTGAACGATGGCCGCGACAGCGTCGATCCCGTCGACGCCAATGCTCGCGCCGATGACAACTTCGGCGAGTTCGTAAAGCCCCGCCGCGGCCACCGCCCGTTCGAGACCCGCGGATCCGTCGACATGGGCATAGAGCGACTGTGGTCGAATGCCGAGACGACGGGCCAGCGCTCCCAACGTGACAGCATCAAGGGTTTGGCCTTCGTCGAGCATGGCGATCGCCGTGGCGATCACGTCGTCTCGGCTGATCCCTGCTCGTGCGGCCATCCGTCGCTCCCCCTTGCATTCTGTGTCGAAGAGTATCAGACTGTAGTCTAATGACGACAGACAGGTCCTCACAAGACAGTGCACCTATGCTCGAATTCGACGGTGACGATCCGATCGAACTGATGACCGCCTACGCCACCCACGGCTGGGGAGATGGGCTTCCCCTCGTCGCGCCCACCGAGGAGCGAGTGACGGCGATGCTCGGCGCTGACGGCAAGGACCCCGAGGAAGTTATCGCCGTACTCCCGCCGCGTTCGGGCCTCGCCACTCGCCGGATGATCGCCGTCAACGCCGTACTGGCCGGCTGCGATCCGGTGCAGCTGCCGGTGTTGGTCGCGGCGGTGCAAGC